>ERZ779656.33-NODE-33-length-109742-cov-11.067538_pt1 | contig 109742 bp, 83 predicted proteins | sample MGYA00511102_ERZ779656 | MGnify/ENA primary metagenome ERZ779656 (study PRJEB29588, sample SAMEA2143980) | human gut metagenome | biome: human gut; feature: human-associated habitat; material: faeces | place: Denmark | collected 2008/2010 ... | reverse complement strand
ACCGAAAATAGGTTGGGGTAAATTTATAGGTACCGCCGGATTATTTGGCGCTTACCATACTTCAGGTTCGGCATCTACTTATCGTGCGTTTATTAAATCAATTCATAATGTGCTGACCGTCCATTTCCAACTAGCTTAATCCTACCCTTATCAGACATCTTTTTCAACAAACGATAAGCTTGTGATAGAGTAACATTTAATAATTCTACAACGTTATCTCTTGTAATCCTTCCGCCTTGCTTCTGTATTAGTTCCATAATCCATGCTTCATATTTCACCGCATCAATTCCAGTCTGTCGAACATATCCTACGATATTATCCTGTTCTTTATACACCTTGGAACTAAGTATATAAAAACATGCTCTATTATTGCCACTCGCATTAACCAAGCCATCTTCAACTAGCTTTTTCTATCCTCTAATTCCTAATTCTTTTGCTATCCTCTTTACCTGCAATATGAAACTATCATTCTTTCGATCTTCTGACATTTCTTTTGTCGCAGTCATCGCCCATCTATAAATTTGTTCTATACTTCCATAACCTCTTTTAAATAATCTAGCGTACTTCACACAATTTTCTTTTGTAGGTGCATCTGACAAAATTATTTTTAATTCTTCATCTGTCCATTTACCCCCCTTATTAGACGTATCACGCTTTTCTTCGTTATCTTTCTCATAATCCACTAATAAACTATGTACTAATATCATTTTCTCGTCATATGACATTCCATCCACAGGATTATTTAATGTAGCAAATAAATTTTCTTTAAATTCTTTCCGTTTCATAAATATCCTCTCATTAATAATATTTTTCAATCTTGTTTAGTACACCCTCAAAATCCATTTCCTTTAAGCCATCGATATATAGGCTATGGGCATGACAAATGTAATATTTACGCCATTTATGAAGCTCTGTTTACTACTCAAGCTCGCAGAATCTAGTTTGATTCAGGTTATTTCAATGCAGTTATCTATACTGTTTTGTATTGATATCTCACATTTTTTCACACATTATTTTTCGTTTCACATATTTTTAGTACCAATCCAGTATCATTGCATTTTTTCATTATTGTGTGTAGTTCCGGTGGCTTGCATGTCGATTAATAAAAAACTATTTAGTCAAATAAATATTTATATGCTACTCGATTTTCAAAAGAAGAACCAAACCCTAATTCAATTCGTTTCTCCTCTTCTTTATTCCAAAATTCACTCTTATGCTCCAGTATCCTTTCCCTATAATGATCACTATTTATAAAATTGCACCACATAGTATCGGATATCTTAATATTTCTATAATCAAAGGATTCTGGATTGAAAATGAATTCTAAATAATCACTCATATACGCATAATCTTTCATAAACTCTATATCATTTTCGTTTGCAATATCTAATAGAATATATATGACCAATTGATTAATAGCCTCCGCTTTATGATCAGGATACGAATATACTCCTTTACTGCTACTAGCGTACTTTTTAAACTTATTCACATAATATTCCTTTATTTTGTTATTAAACGATAAAATTTTTTCATATAATAATTGAAATATCTCTTGTTCCCAGTTATTATTCAGATTCTCTTCTATATAATTTTTCCATTCACTTTCGTCATACTTTAACAAAACCCTTCTATGAATATATACCCATAATGTTTTCTGACGATTGTTATCTTTTATTCTATCAAATTCTTTACAACAATTATTATATATCTTTTTATCAGCTAATTCAGATAATATCTGTATCAATTCAGGATATGCATTACTATGTGCCGTTGCCTCCAATAAAATGTCACTATTGATTAGCAATTTCAATAAGTCGCCATACCCTTTAATATCTTTATCAAAATGCTGTTTTACATAAATTGACAGAGCATATATGTTATTTGTAATTGTACGAACATTTTCTTTTTCATCAGGGGTTAGCAATAATACAAAAGCTTTTACAATTCTAGAGTTTTGTTCATAATTTAACTTGCACAGCGATAATAAGAAACTAAATGATTCTAACTGCTCTATCATCCTGAAATTCCAATATTCCTTCATGGATAAACAGAAATCCTCAAATAACAAAGAAATATCAAACTTATCAGATAACTCTACTGAATCAACTTTATAATGTGATACTATACTTCTTAATTCTTTTTGTTTAATGTGTTTTACTATCATATCCACATCCAATAGTTCAATAGGATATGGACTAACATTTGTTCTCATAAATCCCCCATGAAAATCTCCTTGGAATTCATCGGGATAATATGTACAAAATATTGCTTTAATATATGGTGTCACCATTTTTTCAACATTGTTGAACCAATCCAACATCAAATGATTTTTCTTATAGAATAAATAATAGTCATACGCAATTTGCCTAATTAAAAATAAATCCCCATAAATGGTTCCACCCATTTTAGACATACTAGCCTTTTTCATATAATATTCTTCATGTTTTAAAAGAATATCATTCATTTTTTGAATGTCAGCACCCTTGTTTGTAATATCCTTTATTGTATTATATGCTCTACTATATCGAGCCGCTGCCTGATCTAATAAAAGATTTAATTTATCGTAATTTTCTTTCTCATTCATTAAGTATGATAAAGAACGCATGCATGTATTATTAAATTCATATATTGCTAATTCATAACACTTTTGATTTGAAAGTTTCTGATAATCAAAAGACGCATACAGCTCTTTCAAATCATTCATTATAGACGATAATCCATCAGTATACTTAACCAATGAATAATAATATGCCTTTACAGAATTTGATGGTTCTTTTTCTATTCTATCCATAATTTCGTGATACTTATTATTGATAGAAAGCTCAAATAAAATATCGTTCTCTTTACTTTCTTTTTCAAAAAACACATTATCTCTAGTATCTCTTGACTCTAACCGAATTCCATATATACCAGCTTTTATCAACAAATTACATAATTCCTCATTTCTAAGAAGTATCTTAAAATTGTCATACTCTTCTTCATCCGAAAATGTCAGCACTGGTGCTTTTATTCTATATACGCTTTTAAAATTAAACATCTCTAAAATTGTCTTATAACTAATATATTTAAAACACGAAATATCCTCTTTAAATTTTAGTAATCTATCATTTAGCATCTGCACTTTGTCATTTGTATACGCTAGCCCTTCGTTGTTCAAATAATATAAAAAAGCATACAATTTTTTTCCTATATCATTGCTAATATTTGCACAATTTGAATTATCTATCATATAATCCGATATTTGAGATAAATCTACTAACTCAACGCCTTTGTTTTTCCAGTATGATATGTCATGAGCACAATCTTTAATTTTATCTACTACTAAGTAATGTGGCTGACGATTTTCTATCCTTTTTTCTTTAACAAAGAAATCAATATAGCTCATAATAAGTTTCAAGTTATTATCATTTAACGAATATCCTACAAAGAGAAATGTTTTGTCAATCAAAAGAGATTTTATAAACGTCTCTATAATAATATGATTTTGAGAATAATTTAAATAGTCATCCTCTTTTAAAACAATATTCTGAATATCATCAATATCGCCATGCATTTTGATAATATAATTCCGTCCTTTTTTTGACAAAATATCATTATCTTTCGTTATGACTGCATATTTGGAAACTCTAGGATCATTTACATTTTCCAATAAATGATCATAATTTGTCGTTATAATATGTTCTGGTTGTAGCTTAACAATAATTTCATCAATAATATTAGTTTCATATTCATCACTACAAAACTTTTCTTTCAAAAAATCATAATATGTTTTTTTCTCTTCTTCAGTATCACCAAAGCTTTCATAAAAATGTTGTGGGATACGAAGAAAATCCTCTGCTGAAAAATCATATTTTAATTTACAATTATAACCATTTATACTGCACATTTCAATTTGCTCGCCGCATTTTCCACATAATAAATCTTTTATCTCGCATGATGTACATTTATTTTCACCGATTTTATCAGCAATCTCTTTAACTAACTCCCACCATGAACACACACCAGAATTTTTAGAAACTCCAGCCCCCACAAAAATCACAAGATTCTCATTTGAATTTATTTGCTTAATTTTTTCTATTTGTTCGATAATCTTGTTCATCAATCTCACCTCACAAAGTGCACTTTTTTCGTCGTTTTTTTCGTCGCTTTTCCAATGAAAAAAGCGACGAATTATTTTAATCTATACAGCTTACCTTTTGTTTTCCCATTATCAATAAGTTTATCAAGTGCAATTAATTCCTTTAACAATTCCTTTGTCCTAGTATCCTTTAATCCTAGATTATCAGCTATTTCAGCTGTTTTGTGCCATTCACCATCATTTAATAATTTTATGATTTTGTCATATTGTCCTATTTTTTTCTTTGATAATTTTTTCGTCGCTTTTTCATAGCTATCTGACAGTGAAACTTCATCATCCACTTCCAAAAACGCCGGATGGATTGGAATTCTTATTCTCATAGCTCGTCTATCTTCATCTGTAAAGAACTCCGCTCTTGGTGAGCCATTCTTCTCAAGTTCTTCCTGTATTGTTGGGATACCAGAAGAATGACCTTCTGATAAATCCAGTTCTTTTAAAAACTCTCCGAGCCGTCTATTTCTATAATATCTTGAAACAAATCTCTTTCCCTCAGCTATTGTCTTTTCTGAAATAGATCTGTCTATCCCCGGAAAATTCATGATATTTATGCAATCCGGCTCTATCTCTATAGTTACTGGTTCAAAGGACATATAATCTCTGTGATAAAAGGCATTTACCACAGCCTCCTCTATTGCCTGATATGGATAATTGAATATCCTTAATGCCTCCATCTGATTTGGTACTTTAATTACCTTTTCTCGAATAATCAAATTACGAAATCTTTCCATTGTTGCCTGAATCATCTGAGGCACCGAACCTGTAATATTAGGGAAATCTTCACTAATACTTGGATTTTCAATGCTTCCTTTAGGAAAAGAGGTCATCTGTACATAAGTATATCCAAAGAATTTTTCTGGATGCTCACAGAACATCATAATTGCCACATTCTGAATATATCTGAGTTCTGGCGGACCAACCAATAGCTGCAAATCATTAAGTATTTCCTCAACACCACGTTCCCTTACCTGTTTAGCAAGTTTACTACCGGTTTTTCTCAAATGATCTTCTAACAGCACTGGTGAAATATCCTCAAATGTTGCCTTATGGTTTGCTCTACAATCAAACGGGGTTTGATCTGACATATTAATCAGTTCTCTCTCCTGATCACTATTTGCCTTAACAGAACTTGTCTGATAACGAATATAGTAATTGTACTTTTTCTCTTTCTTACTTGTTACATGCTCGGGTGATTTATAAGGTCGCTGCTGTCCTGTTCTGACAACAATTACAAAAATCCATTTTCCATCCACTTCTGTAGGTATACCCTGAGGAAAGTAGGGTGGAGAAATCAAATTATTGTACCCCAACATATCTTTCTGTATTGAATCCAACATATATTCAGGTAAGCCTTTTACCGGACGCTTAGCAACACCATTTTCTTCCTCAACGCCTACAACAATATAACCGCCGCCATCATTATTATAATCATTTGCAAATGCACAGACACTATGGTAGATATCATCAGGATTCCACCCCGTCTTAAACTCTATTCGGTCTGATTCTAATTTTCTTTTGTTTAATAAATCCTCTACATCCATTTCAAGTTCCATAGCGTCATCTCCATTCCTACACAGCTATATTCTAAACATAATTATCATTTCTAAGTATCTTATTTGATTTTTATTTCCAAAACTTATATTTGCTATCTCTTAACTCTCTCTGTCTCTTCTCTTCCTTTGATTGAAAATAATTATTTATATCGGCTTCGCAATACTCACCTTCAAGTTCAAAATTATATTCATGCATAGACATATCATAAACTTTAATATCTTTACGTTTTGCCAAACAATACAAATACTCTCTATTATCCCTATGCATTCTGCATCCAATATAAATTGCCTTTATCGGGAAGAATGGTATCATATTGTCATATATTTTACATATATCCACAGGCAGCAAAAGTCGCCATTCATTTTCATATTTCCACGATGAAGATTTTGTGATAAATGACAGCATTAAACTTTTATCAAGTTCCATCTGTTCATATGTTGTAAGCGGGATTTTGTTTATATACTTGTATATTTTTCTTTTACTTAAAATAATCTGTTTTGCCCCATATTCGCAAGGCAATAATCCCCCTAAAATCATTGCATTTTCTCTTGAATCTGCAATAGGTTGTGTTAAATCGTACTCAACACAAAAGCCTTCATGATTTTGTGCATAATGTGCCCATAATTCCATATAAGAAGTCAACTTAAAATCATTAATATTAGCAAACGAAGTTACTTGTATCGTATTATTTCTTAGCTCTTTTAGTCCATTTTCATATTTTATCCTATCATAATATATTTTCCGACTAATTTCATCGCTTCCTTTACGTTCTTTTCTTAATTCAGGATCATAACAGATATGAGCAACAACACTATCAAAAGTATTATATATACTTCCACTATGCTGTTCCCAATCACCGCAAAAACTATATTCCAATTTATTCAATTCATCTTGTGATAATATCTTTCGTCCAACAGCGTCCGTTTCTTTCAGATAATCCAATAAACAGTATTTGAGAAATTCATTTTCATTTGCACACAGTAAGCAATCAAATGGATCATTAAAATTACTAGGGTTATTCATGAAAACAGAATTGTTTTCTATACATTTTAAACTATTATGATTAAATGGAAAAAATTTAAACAAACTTTTGGGCATATGTTCTGTTTTATCTATATAACCTTCCCACATCGATTCATATAATTCTATTTTTTTATCTGAAGCATATTGGATTCTATCTTTTATCCAAGCTTTTTCCCATTTACCCTTATAAAATTTACTTCTATAATCAGACTTATCGTATGCTGATGTTTCTCTTCTATACTCCCATCTTGGATTTTCTCTACGCATCAATACGTACTTTCCTTTCTATTTACTACAACTCTTTAACAATCCTCATAAATCATAATTCAATCACAATCCGCTTTATGAGCAAATTATTTGCATCTTTGAGCATTTGTAAATTGCTAACAACATGGTCTACGCCTTTGTGCTTTGATCATCAACCTTATTATATTTAATGTACCCTGTGGTTCTCAATTCCCTTGCATGAGCTTTTTTTATATCTGTATACACTTTGCAATATCTAATAAATTTAGGACGTGCTACTTTTTCTATGTATTCTTTTTCTTTTTGTATAGTCGCAACAAATCGGTTCATTTCATCCAATTCTAGCTTAGATTTCTCAAGATTACTTATTTTTTCTTTGATTTGTTCTAATTCTGTTTGAGCAGCAATAACTTCCTCTCTCGAACCATGACGCTTATAAAAATCAACAAGTTGTTCTGTGTTGAATTTTAATTCATAATCTAAATTTAAAGAATTTAAAATTTGTTGTTCCTGATTTAAGCGTTCAAGGAAGTTATCGCAAGCATCCAACATATCGAAATAATGTTTTTCCATATCATAAAACAAATCTCTTAATTCAAGCATTATAGTTTTATCAACGCAAGGCGAATAAGAACACTTTTCACATTTCTTAAAATCATCACACAAGTCTGTTAATAGCTCAAATTTTATGTGTACAAGATCCATATTTACCCTTGAATCAGCAAGAACCTTTCTTCCCTCATAGATATTAGACCTTGCCTGCTGTAATAAAGCATCATAAACCACGCCAATATTAAAGCTCTGTACTACGTCAACCAAAATCTCTTCTTCGCGTCGTACTTTCTCCAAATAATGTTGAGCATCCTTTTCTCGCAATTGCATTTCTCTATCCTTACTCGAAGATATATATACTAAATATACCCCCAAAAAAGAAATCGAAATAGCTAAATACTGTTTCCAAAAATCCAACCATTCCACATTGTTTAATCCATATGCTGTTAAAGTAGCCCCCGTCTTATCATAGATAAAATCTGTAATTACCAATCCAACATTAATCAATAACGGTGCAACAGCAAATGCAATTACAACCAATGCTAAAATCTTTCTTTTAGAAGCTGTTTTTTCTTTCTTTGGCTTACTCATATATCCATCACCACTATCCCCTCACATCACATTACTTTAACCCGATAAATACTATTATTAGTGTTACCCTCCGCTACTACGATTCCTGTAGCGGTGAGTATTCCCAAATAGCGTCTTACTGTTGCTGCTGATTTATCACATACATTCTCTGCTTCTTTAGGCGTAATATAACCCTTTTCCTCCAAATATTTTATTATAGGAATTACTTTATCAAAGTCTTTTTTTATTAAAACTTCGCTCAAAACTTCGCTCAAACTTCGCTCATTTTTTTCACTAACTACGTTCAAATTTTGTTCATTTCCATCCTTAGCAAAGGCTTCATGTATAAACAACCTCGTTATAAAATAACTTCTATCTTCATCCGTCTCAAATGCAACCTTTTTAGAGTATGATATATGATAATCTAAACATCATTAACCACTACACACACAATTATCCTTCCGAAAAAGCTGCTAATGACTTTCAATTTAAGACCAGGAGCAAAGAGCATTTCATTCTCATGCATGTCCGATATCAAGTCTACGTATACCCCCGGAGTCCCTTTAGGTACATATATTGTTAGCAAAGAATGGTTAAATGGGGTGGCATAATCTCTGCCACTCACTGAACTAAGAGCTAATGTTGTACTCATAAATCCTTTGTCTAGCAAAATCTTTCCTTTTCTTATTGGTCCTCCTGATATGTTTCCCCATTTTTTCATATCACGCAAAATATTTTTTGAAACATATCTGTGAACTACAATATTTTCAGTAATTACATTTTTCCTTATTTCATCTACACCTTCTATAAGCATATCCTTTGATAACACATTATTGTCAAACACATATGTTTCTATATCTCCGTACCTGAGTATTCTATTAATAGAATAATGAATCCCCTGCGTGTAATATCTAAAAAATTTTTCAACAGGAGTCTTTGGCATATTTTCTTGGTCCTGCAAATTGATCAGCCAATGGCTGTAATTTTTCATTCCCCATTCGTATGCTTCATCCTTTGTGAATTCTTTATATAATTCTCCATTATACTTATATTCCATCATTGTCTCTAATCCCCTACTTCCCTTTTACAATAATCCTATATCTTCCTATTCTCGAATATAATTTTAAAGGCCTACTTTCCCAATCACTCTTTGCACCTCCGCCGACTGTATCAACATCCTTATCTTCTCATCCCCGTTCTCAACCTCAGGTCTCCCGCATCTAAGACTATCCGGATGCTCCGATACACAACAATCCCGATACCAGCACTCGCCCATAAGTTCTCCCTTTACAGACCATTTTTCATTTTGAGTAAATTCACCTACCAATGATTTCATCACACGTTCCGTAGAATATCTCTTAAAACCAGCTATATACTGTAATGCCTTTTCATCATTGATCTTTGACAAATTGATTCTATGGTTTTCAACTACTGCCAAGACTTCCTCGCGGATTTTAATTTTATCTGTCTTTCCAATGCCTGTCCATTCTACCAACGTTTCAAATGCCAGAATCAGGTATTCAAAGCAAATCATATCAAGAATTATAATCTTCCCCTCTGACTTTTCTTCTATGATTTTCAACATACGATATTTATTACGAATATCCTGATTATCAACCACATAGTCAAAAGCAATATAATATCTGTCATCGTTTTCCAACTCTAAATCTGAGAGCGCATCCAATATCCCCTGATTGCTTCCTTTACTTTCAACCACGAGCCCATCGTCAAAGAAAAGTTGATTGACCAGTTTCCAGAAGTGAAGTCCTGCCCCGGTATCCTCCGTCCACAAATATTTCATATCACAGTTCCTCTTCCAATGTTATCCTGTTATTATCCTGTTTCAGCACTTTAAAACTCTTATCAGATACATTGAGTCCATCACAGTTTCTTAAAAACAGCATATATTGATTAGAGAACTCAAAATTAATAAATCTTCTAATCTCATTATTGATCAATATATCCGCATTATCAATCACAATAAAACTGCCTCTGCACTGCATCAGGCTTTCTGAAAAATTATCCGATTTGTAATTAAATAATTTTATATTCCTATATTCTTCTGTCAGTCTTAAGTCTTCCAGTATTTCATACAGAACGGTTTTCCCGGTAGCACTATCTCCACCTACGAGAGTTATTCTGTCGTCAAATTCTAAATCGTATGAAAATGGATCCGCTTTAAATTTTATATTTTTATAAATCATGTGCTTCTCTCCTTTCATACTCCTTACTCCACCAGACATTATATCCCCTGCTGCCTGTCACTACCTCGGAATCATTGAATCTGATTTCTGCATCATCCGGAATCTCCGTAAGTGTTGGTCTTGACATATAAATTCTAATATTATTCATTGCAAAAATAATTTTAAGTACATTAGGACCACATTCCTCTACGCACACTACCTTATCCGGATGTTTCACAATATTAAGTAATGTCTTACAGCCCGATGACAAATTACGAATTGTTCCTAATCCATATTTCGTTTCAATGTGTTTGTCCGGTGTAAGCTTTGCATTATCCACTTGTTGAATAAGATCTATTTCTTTTTGTGACATTTCTTCATTACTGGTATTCAAATTAAAATACAAATCATTTTGAAGTATCCAATCTTTGGAATCTCTTTTCTCTGTATATATATCTATCATACAATGTCACTCCTTCAGACAATATCCCTGTTAAATATAAAAACCTAGAGGATATTACCTCAGTATCCTCTAGGTTCTATATTTAAATTTCAGTATTAACCCTTATTCAAACTCAATCGTTCCGGGCGGCTTACTGGTAATATCATACATTACTCGATTCACATGGCTCACCTCATTGATGATCCTGCTGGTCACCTTCTGCAATACTTCATAAGGGATCTGTGCGCTCTCTGCGGTCATGAAGTCGATGGTCTTCACGGCTCTCAGTGCAATGGCGTAATCGTAGGTTCTCTCATCACCCATAACGCCTACGGATCTCATATTGGTCAGGGCTGCGAAGTACTGGTTGATCTCGCGGTCCAGACCTGCGTTAGCGATCTCCTCGCGGTAGATGGCATCTGCATCCTGTACGATCTTGACCTTCTCAGCGGTCACTTCGCCGATGATACGGATACCCAGTCCGGGACCGGGGAACGGCTGACGGAATACCAGATGCTCCGGAATGCCCAGCTCCAGTCCTACCTTGCGGACCTCATCCTTGAACAGGTTGCGCAAAGGCTCGATGATCTCCTTGAAATCTACATAGTCGGGCAGGCCGCCTACATTGTGGTGGGACTTGATCACTGCGGATTCACCGCCCAGTCCGCTCTCTACCACATCAGGATAAATGGTTCCCTGTACCAGGAAATCCACGGCACCGATCTTCTTCGCCTCTTCCTCGAATACACGGATGAACTCTTCACCGATGATCTTTCTCTTGTGTTCCGGCTCGGATACACCTGCCAGCTTGCTGTAGAAACGCTCCTGCGCATTCACACGGATGAAGTGCAGATCGTAATTGCCGTTAGAACCGAAGACTGCTTCTACTTCATCGCCCTCATTCTTACGGAGCAGGCCGTGATCTACGAAGACACAGGTCAACTGCTCGCCGACTGCCTTGGATAACAGTACTGCTGCCACGGAGGAATCCACACCGCCGGACAATGCACAGAGGACTTTACCATTACCAACCTTCTCACGAATTGCCTTAATAGACTCTTCCACGAAGGAATCCATCTTCCAGTCGCCGCAGCATCCGCAGATATTACGTACGAAATTATACAGCATCTTGGAGCCTTCCACCGTGTGAAGTACTTCCGGGTGGAACTGGATCGCATACAGTCCACGCTCTACACACTCTGCTGCTGCCACAGGGCAGTTTGCAGTGATAGCTACGGCACGGAAGCCGGGTGCCAGCTTCGAAATATAGTCGAAATGGCTCATCCAGCAGATCGTGTTCTCGGATACATCGGAAAACAGCTTGGAACTGCGGTCTACTTTCACCTCAGTCTTACCATATTCCCGAACGGCCGCACGTTCTACCTTACCACCCAGCACATGGGTCATCAGCTGTGCGCCGTAACAGAGTCCCAGCACGGGAACTCCTAAGTTAAACAGATCCTCGGAGCAGGTAGCTGCACCGGGTTCATAGCAGCTTGCAGGGCCGCCGGTCAGGATGATTCCCTTGGGATTCATCGCTTTTATCTTATTCAAGTCTGTCTTATAAGAGTAGATCTCGCAATATACATTGCATTCTCTGACTCTTCTGGCGACCAGCTGATTGTACTGTCCGCCAAAATCAATGACAACTACCAGTTCTTTTTCCATGGTTGTCCTCCAGTATATTTTTCTGTCCTCTATTATAGGGTATGGGGCAGGGGAAGTCAAACCCTACTGCACCAGTTCTTCCAATTTTCCGAAGGTATAACCCATTTCTTCCCATTTCGTGAGCAGTTCATCCAGAATCTCCCCATTGGTCTTCGAGGTATTATGTAACAGCACCACCGCTCCGGGATGGATCCTGCCTGTCAGCTTGGAAAAAGCTTCCTCGTGGCTGGGCTGTGCATCCACGTTCCAGTCCACATACGCCAGGCTCCAGAAAAAAGTGGAATATCCCAGATCCTTTGCCATCTGCAGATTTGTCTCACTGTATTTTCCCTGGGGCGGCCGGTAGTACATTGCCATCTCCGTGCCGGTGGTCTCCTGAAAAAGAGTTCTCACGTCATCCATCTCTTTCCGGAAAACCGCCGGATCAGAAATTTTCGACATGTCATAATGATGATAGGTATGGTTTCCCACGGTATGTCCGTCCTCCACCATGCGCTTCACTATCTCCGGCGCCGACTCCAGAAAATGTCCTACCACAAAAAAGGTCGCCGGTGCATTATGCTTTTTCAATGCATCCAATATTTGGCTTGTATTACCATTTTCATATCCGCAATCAAACGTGAGATAGATCTTTTTCTCCCCGGCATCTCCTACATAATAGGCATTATATTCCTTTAATTTGTCCGAGGAAGCCGTACCGCTGGGCTGCGTTCCTTCCGAGCCGAATCCCAGTCCCCAGTTCTCAGCAAAAAGTAAAGCCTCCGTGTTCTCTAACGCAGTTCCCGCTGTCGCCTGTGTCTTTATTTCCCGCTGCATACGCAGACCGTAGGCAATGGCTCCGATGCTTCTTCCGAGGAAAAACATTGCCAGCAAGAACACTCCCAGCATCAGACCATTCTTATAATGCTTCTTCATCAATACCGTCTTTTTTTTCCCGACTTCCCATACTTTTTTTAAAATAGGATTTTCCCACATCTTACGATCCCTTACCGGTATTTCTACCCGTCTCTTCTATAATATTCATAATATTTTATGTACTATAGCTTTTCCCTTATGTCATGGATCTCCCCACGCATACACACCAAAATTTATCCCGTTGTATATATTATAAAAATGGATTCTTCGGAGCAACGCCATGGACTGCAAGGAAATGATCCTGTCAGAGGAGACCTATGACATTATCACAGACTTTTCCGCATCGGAATTTCTGGAAGATGACAATCATTGTTATGAACGCATCGGAGAAGATTTTTTGATTTTGTATCTGGGCAATCTGGGAATCCGCAATCCGAAGATTGATTTTTTCCCCTATCACAATATGCCGAAGCTTTACGGGCTCATGCAATTATCTCCCTCCGGTGAGACGCCACCCGGTGCCGCTCCCTTTGATCCGGCAAGTCTGATTGCCAGTGGGATCACTCAGGTACAGCGTCCGCCCCTAAGTCTCACGGGGCGGGGTGTGATCCTGTGTTTTATTGATACCGGTATTGATTATCGAAATCCTGTGTTTCTGGACGAGAACGGCAACAGCCGCATCCTGGCGATCTGGGATCAGACGGTTCAGACCGGAATACCACCTGAGGGGTTTAAATATGGTTCTGAATACCGCAGAGAGGATATTAACCTGGCACTGCGTTCCGAAGATCCTTATTCCATCGTTCCCTCCCGGGACGAAAACGGACACGGCAGTATCCTCGCCGGAGTCGCCGCCGGCAGCGTCGTCCGACAAGGCAATCCTTATATCGGTGCTGCACCGGGTGCCGATATCGTCGTGGTGAAACTCAAGGAATGTAAGCAATATCTGCGAAGCTTTTATCTGGTGCCCGAGGGTGTTCCCGCCTATCAGGAAAATGATATTATGCTGGGCATCAAATACGCGGAATCCTTCGTGCGGCTCTTCGAGCGTCCGGTAGTCATCTGTCTGGGTCTGGGAACCAACCAGGGAGATCATGCGGGCAATTCCTCCCTGTCACGGTATCTCTCTTCCCTCGCTGTCCGCAGAAGCCGTGCCGCCATTGTCTGCGGTGGAAATGAAGGGAACGCCTCTCACCATTACCGTGGAAGATTAAGCGCTCAGACACCGGAGGAATCTTCCCGGGATGTGGAGATCCGGGTCAGTGAAGGCTGTATCGGATTCTGGCTGGAGCTTTGGGGCGCTCTGCCGGATGCTTTTAATCTGAGCATTCGCACTCCCGGTGGGGAAAATATTCCCGAACTGCGCCTTGGGTTGCAGCAAAGCGTGACCTATTCTTTTATCTACGAAAAAAGCAGAGTCACTATCGACTCTGCTCTGGTAGAAGAAAATTCCGGGGAGGAACTGATCCTTCTCCGGATTCAGGATCCTACCCCAGGTATCTGGACCCTTCACGTCTCGGCTTCCGGCAGTTTATATAACGGCAATTTTCACATGTGGCTGCCTATCACAGAATTTCTGTCTGCTCCGGTATATTTTCTCAATCCGGATCCCGACATAACTCTGACCGAGCCCTCGATGGCTCCGGAGGTTCTGAGCGTTTCTGCTTACAACGCGGAAAATAACAGTTTTTACGCAGAATCCGGCAGAGGCTTCGGACGCACCGGACAGATCCGTCCGGACTTATCCGCTCCCGGAGTCAACATCTCCACCATTGACGGACGCCGTACAGGAAGCAGCATGGCTGCCGCTATCACTGCCGGAGCCGTAGCACAGTTTTTCCAATGGTCAGTCATTGAGGGCAATAACCGGCTGGCGGAAAGCCGGGAGATCCGCAGTTATTTCATACGCGGTGCCGTGCGTACACAGGGTCTGAACTACCCCAACCGGGAATGGGGCTACGGCAGGCTGAATTTAGAGGAGACCTTCAATGCCCTGCTCCGGGTATGACTATATGATCTCCTGCAGGGCATAGACCGGCTGCACACTGCAGACACCGTTAATCTTACGCACGCTGCGCTCCAGTTTTTCCAGTTCCTTTTCCGAGGTCACATCTGCTTTTACGAGGAAATCATATTCTCCTTCCACCTGATAGCAGGATGTAACCTCCGGCTGCTGCCGCATTTTGTCCATAAACCCGGCATGATATTTTTTATGCTGCACCGTCACCTCTAAAAAAACTTCCATAATCCACCTCTTTTCCCAAGTCTTTCACTCGCCCATCGTATAATCGAGTAGGATAGCTCCTACTCGATTTGTATACCTTGTACACCATCTCGCTTAAAAGCTCGATGATGTACATTCGCCAAATACAGATTCTTGTGCAAGCACAAATCTGTACTTGGCTCATCGTATACACAAAAGAGGAGAAACACCGCACACGCGATATCTCTCCTCTTTGAAAGTGATTGCATCATACCATATTCTTTTCTTACTTACAAGTCGTCTGATAAATCTTATCAGAATTTTAATATTTCGGACAATAGAGGCTTCTGTTTTGTACGTTATCTTCCATTTTCATCTGTGTTTTTGGAGAAAATCCTGGCATATCCATATGGCAACGGACGGTCCGTCATATCCGCAAATCGTAAAGGGAAATTCTCTTTTTCCTCCATGCGGTTCGGGCAGTCTCTCCTGCCGCACCCCAGACAGATTCCGGCACATTTGGTAAAAGGATCCTTCGTCAGCTCCGCATAAAATACCACGCTTTTTTTCGGGATCATGCAATATGCTGCATTACAGGTAACCGGCAATGCAAGCTCCTGCAGAAGCATGGGAAGGTTCGCCAGCCGCAGCAGACTGCTTATTTTTTGTTCTGAAGTCTCAGAAATCTCCCCACCTAAAAAATGCAGTCTGGCAACATGCAGATCCCGATGCACAACCAGCCACTCTGTATAAGCCCGGTAGCTTTCTAATAATAATTCACTGGACAGTACTTCGATCATATAACTCTCTGTCAGAAATCCGTTCTGCAAATACTTTTCCTGCAGTTCATCGATCCCTTTTCCCAGAGTAATGCCTACAGCCAAAAAAGACTGATCCCTCCCGGGAAAAGTCTCTTGGATTTCTCTGTCCTGCCATCCCGCTTCTGTCTCCAGGCAGGGGATCATCTCACCTGCCAGTCGCTTCAGATTGGGATATTCTTCCGGATCATAATGATATTTTTCCATCACACTGTGCAGAAATTGTTCGTTCCTGCACAGTGCTGTAATTTCTGAAAAAAAAGTCTGCATGTCCACCTGTTCTCCCGGAATACCGGTGATCTCATGACGCAGGCATATTTTGCCTGCATCCGGTTAATTGTTTTTAATGCGCAGGCATCTGATGGCATTGAGCACAGCCAGTACCATAACTCCTACGTCTGCGAAGATAGCAACCCACATGTTGGCGATACCCAGCGCACCCAGGATCAGGCAGATGGCCTTAACTGCCAGCGCAAATACGATGTTCTCGTAAACGATGCGCAGACATTTCCGGGAAATCCGCATAGCCAGAGCGATCTTGGCAGGATTGTCATCCATCAGAACCACATCCGCTGCCTCAATGGCCGCATCTGAGCCAAGGGCTCCCATGGCGATACCGATATCAGCACGGGAAAGTACCGGTGCATCGTTGATACCGTCACCCACGAATGCCAGTTTTTCCTTCTCGCTCTTGTCCTGCAACAGCTTCTCCACGCAGCTTACCTTGTCTGCGGGAAGCAGTTCACTGTGTACCTCATCCAATTTTAACTCACCAGCCACATATTCTGCAACTGTTTTGCTGTCACCGGTCAGCATAACGCATTTCTTCACACCGGAATTCTTCAGAGATGCAATGGCTTCCTTCGCACCATCCTTGATCACATCAGAGATCAGGATGTATCCGGCATATTTTCCGTCTACCGCTACATGTACCACTGTACCGACACCGGTATTTTCCGTATAGGACAGATTCAGGCTCTTCATCAGTTTCGCATTACCGGCCGCTACCTGCTTGCCATTTACTTTGGCAGTAACGCCGTGTCCGCTGATTTCTTCCACATCACTGACGTTGGACGCCTCCAGCTCCTTGCCGTAAGAAATCTTCAGGCTCTTGCTGATGGGATGGTTGGAATAGCTCTCCGCATATGCAGCATACTCAAGCAGTTCATCCTCTGTGAAATCCCTGCCGGGGTAAATACCCGTCACATCGAATACACCCTTGGTCAGGGTACCGGTCTTGTCAAATACCACATATTTGGTCTCAGACAGCGCTTCCAGATAATTGGACCCCTTCACCAGAATACCACAGGCACTTGCTGCTCCGATTCCTCCGAAGAAAGAAAGGGGAATGGAAATGACCAGTGCACAAGGGCAGCTGATTACCAGGAAAGTCAGGGCACGAATGATCCACGTGCTCCAGGCTGCCGGATTGCCCATGATCAGGTTGATCACAGGAGGCAGGATGGCCAGTGCCAGAGCACTGTAGCAGACTGCCGGGGTATAATATCTTGCGAACTTCGTAATAAAGTTCTCAGACTTGGACTTCTTCATACTGGAATTCTCTACCAGATCCAGAATCTTGGATACGGTGGATTCTCCAAATTCCTTGGTGGTACGGATCTTAAGTAATCCGGTCAGGTTCACACAGCCGCTGATCACATCCTGATCCACTGTGATCTCTCTGGGGACGCTTTCACCGGTCAGGGCACTGGTATTCAGTGTGGATGTACCTTCCACTACCACACCATCGATAGGAACCTTTTCACCGGGACGTACCACAATCACGGTTCCGATCTCTACATCATCGGGATCTACCTGCTCTAAGCTGCCGTCCTCTGCCTCAATGTTGGCATAATCCGGGCGGATATCCATCAGGGCGCTGATGTTCTGACGGCTCTTGCCCACAGCTACCGCCTGGAACAGTTCACCGATCTGGTAGAACAGCATAACGGCCACGCCTTCGGAATACTCTCCCAGTCCCATGGCACCTACGGTAGCTACCGCCATCAGGAAATTCTCATCAAACACTTCACCGTGCATAATGCCCAGAACGGCTTTTCTGAGAATATCATAGCCGATCACCGCATAGGGAATCAGGTACAGCAGTCCCAGCCAGATCCCTTCCAGAGGTACAAAATGCAAAATAATTAACAGTACTGCCGCCACAATGATGCGGACCAGTACTTTTTTCTGTTTCTTAGTCATAGCTTCCTCTTTTCCGAGAGCATCCTATAAATAGATCTCGCAGTCATCCTCTACTCTCTTGCAGGCTTTTACCACGTTCTCCATAACGGCCTTCTCATCGCTGCCATCGGCAAATTCCACCTTCATCTTCTGGGTCATGAAGCTGACGGTTGCATCGGTAACACCCTCTACCTTCTTTGCTGCATCCTCCATCTTCAGAGCACAAGCTGCACAGTCTACTTCGATCTTGTAAGTTTTCTTCATGGTAATATCCTCCTCTTTCTCCATTCGCATTTTTTGTTTAGTTGCTAATGATTTGCATTTAGTTTTAATATTCATTCATATGAACCACTGTTCATATGTTTATATTACCACATGCCCTCAAAAAGTCAATAATTTTTTTTAATGTTTTGGAAAGCTTTCAAGAAAACAGTAGCCCCGGCGGGGTATAAGAATAAGCAGACGTCGGTACTTAGCAGTCATACTATGACCGCTTATGTACCGCTACGCTCTGCGACAGAGCGCGAGCGTGTCGCGTTTCTTATACCCCACCCGGGCTATGGGGATATTTCATTATTTATCGTTCACCGGAATCTGCTTCAGATTCTCCACGGGTTCCAGGATCTCATTACTGCGGATGTCGATGATGGGGCCGCCGGTTCCTTCAATGTACTCTCTGGTAATGGTAACCCTTCCGATGTTATCATCCTTCGGGATCTCATACATGATATCCAGCATGAAGTCCTCGATGATGGAGCGCAGGGCTCTGGCACCGGTATCACGCTTCATTGCCTTCTCGGCAATGGCATCCAGGGCATCGTCTGTGAACTCCAGTTTTACCTCATCCAGCTCCAACAGCTTCTGGTACTGCTTAAGAATCGCATTCTTCGGCTCTTTCAGGATCTTCACCAGCATATCCTTTGACAATCCCTGTAAAGTACAAATGATCGGCAGACGACCGATAAATTCCGGAATCATACCAAACTTACGGATATCTTCCACGGTCACCTTGGATAAAATATCGGTATCTTTATCGTATTTATCCTTCAGTTCCGAGTTGAAACCGATGGATGCGGTCTTGGTCAGGCGCTCCTTGATGATCTCGTCCAGATCCGGGAACGCACCACCGCAGATAAACAGAATGTTACGGGTGTTCACCGTTGCCAGAGGTACCATGGCATTTTTGCTGTTGGCACCTACCGGCACCTCCACTTCCGCACCTTCCAGAAGCTTCAACATACCCTGCTGTACACTCTCTCCGCTGACATCCCGGGAGTTGGTGTTTTTCTTCTTGGCGATCTTGTCGATCTCATCGATGAAGATGATACCTTTTTCCGCCTTTTCTACGTCATTGCCCGCCGCTGCCAGCAATTTGGATACCACGCTCTCGATATCATCACCGATATAACCGGCCTCAGTCAGAGAGGTGGCATCAGCAATAGCCAGAGGCACATCCAGAAGTTTTGCCAGTGTCTTTACCAGATAGGTCTTACCGGAACCGGTGGGGCCAATCATGAGGATGTTGGACTTTTCGATCTCAATCTCATCCATAGTGTCAGTGGCCACTCTCTTGTAATGGTTGTATACTGCTACGGAGATGACCTTCTTGGCTTTTTCCTGTCCTACCACGTATTCATCCAGACTGGCCTTGATCTTATGAGGTGCCGGAATGTCCTTGATATTGAATACCGGTTTGGGACCTTCCGCCTTCTTTTTCTTCTTGAGTTTCTGCTTGTTGGGAATACCGCCGTCTCCCTGAAGATCCGCCAGATTCACAAAACTGATGTTGGGGAATCCGTTCTGTCCGTTAAACTGGTTGAAATCATTGGGATTGTTCAACATTCCCTGATAATCGAACTGGCTCACAGTCTCCATGGTCTTGTGCATGCAATCATCGCAGATGCAGATATGGTTGGGCAGCTTGAACATTCTGCCGGCTTTGCTCTCCGGTCTGCGGCAGATAAAGCAGACATCTTCGTATTCGCTGCTGTCCTTTTTGTCCTCTGACTTTTTTTCGGTGGAATTTTCTTTTGCAGTATCCGCCACCTGTGTGTTTCCATTATTTTTTTCGTTATCCTGAGTTTCACTCACATTGGTCTCTGTTTTTTCCTCCTCAGGGATCACTTCTCTATAATCATCATTATAATTATCTGTCATGTTATTCTCCTCTTTGTTTCCTACCACTATTCCGCAGTGTATCTCGGTAACACTTCGTGTTCCCTCGATATCCGGGCTTCGCCCTATCATCCCCGGCTCCAAAGCATCTTCGCAGTGTATCTCGGCAACACTTCGTGTTCCCTCGATATCCGGGCTTCGCCCTATCATCCCCGGCCATTACGCAATAATGCCTGCAAGCAGTCATATTGCATAATACCCGTGTCTGACACTTCTCATTGCCTACGCTTATTATACTCAATGAAGTAGCGGGGCACAAGTTAAGTTTTTCTAAACCATTTATAACTATTCATATTTTGGTAAATATTACAAGACCCGGGCAAAACCATATGTCTCGCCCGGGTCTCTTTCCATTTCCTTTTATTTACCTGTTATTTCTTTATTTCTGGCTTGCAGGTCTGCTGCCCAGTGTCAGATTCAGCTCGATGGATACATATTCACCGTTCTGAGGTCTCTGTACCGTTACGGTTACGGAATCACCGACCGCATAATACTGTAACGTTTTCTGCAGATCAGAGTAGGAAGAGATACTGCTGCCGTCAAATTTGGTAATAATATCACCTTTCATGATACCGGCATTGGCTGCTGCGCTGCCTTCCTCTACAGATACTACATAGATACCTTCCGGCATGTTGTACATCTGGGAGATCTGGGAAGTTACTTCCCGCAGGGAGATGCCGATGTAACCGACTTCATCCTCAGCTACCTTGGTTCTGGTCTGACGCTCCATCAGATCTGCGATGATAGGACTTGCCGAAGTAATCGGGATAGCATATCCCATACCTTCTACGGCAGTACCACCGATCTTGTTGGAGTTGATACCGATAACCTCACCATTCATGTTCAGCAGTGCACCGCCGGAGTTACCGGGGTTGATGGCTGCGTTGGTCTGGATGAAAGTACCGGTAGAGCCGTTCTCCAGACCGGTAGAGCCGTTCTCCAGAGTGATCTCACGATTCAGGGCACTTACAATACCGTTGGTAACAGACTGACCATAGCCAAGGGCATTACCGATAGCGATGACCGGCTCACCAAGCTTCAGATCATCACTGCTGCCAAGTGTTGCTACTGTAATAGCATTCTTGGTATCATCACTCAGATCATTTAAAGATACTGCGATCACTGCCAGATCCATGTCGGAATCCAGTCCTTTGACCTGTGCCTGTGCTTCACTGCCATCGATAAAAGTAACGGTCAGAGTATCTGCACTCTCTACTACATGATTATTGGATACGATCAGCAGTTCATCATCGGTCTTACCTACAATGATACCGGAACCACTGGCTGCTTCTTCCTGTGTGTACTGCTGTCCGAAGACATTGGCTGTCTCGGTAAAGTTATTTACGATGGATACCATGGCAGGCATTACTTTTTCTACCACATTGGATACATCGGACTCTACATAAGTAACATTGGTAGCCAGCTGTGCACTCTGGGTACTTTCTGTCGTTGCCTCAGAAGCGATCTCATCTACCACTGCGATATCTGTGCTGGTCGTAAACATCCCGGTTCCCTGCTGTACTGCATAGAAACCGATTCCTGCGAACAGTCCGAAGAACAATCCCAGGCTGACACTTACCATTGCCTTCCGGAAGTAACCGCCATGTTTTTGGGTTTTCTTAGGCTCCGTATTGTTGCTGCCTGTGGTTCCGCCCATCTGATAAGTGGTGTAACCATTCGTGCTTCCTGCTGCACTCTGGGTAGTACTATGATTTTCATAGCCATAACTGTTTTCTGTTCTTGTCTCATTCAGATCTGCTCCACTGAATGTACCGGTTGTATTTTCATTGCCGGTTCCGTAACCGGAAAAATTATCATTCTCGTACATATTGCTTCCTCCTATCCTGTTGCAAGTGAGAAACTCTTTTTACCATTACCTGTTTCATTTCTTCCTCTCACCTTATGAACACAGTATATCCGTCAATTGTGTCCGAATTGTGATAACTTTCTGAAGCAATTATGAATCCTGAAAAAACAGAGAGTCTGTTCTGCCTGCAAGCAGTCTCTCTATGGGTAAGTTATTACACTCTACTCAACAGTAACGGATTTTGCCAGGTTTCTGGGTTTATCCACGTCACAGCCGCGTCCCACTGCCACATAGTAGGAGAACAACTGCAAAGGAATGATTGCCAGAGAATTGGTAAAGTACGGATTGGTCTCGGGGATGTATATTACATAATCCGACGCTTTCTCAATGGCCTTGTTGCCTTCAATGGTGACTGCCATAACAAAGGCTCCTCTTGCTTTTACTTCTACCATATTACTGATGGTCTTCTGGAACAGATCCGGCTGGGTTGCCAAAGCCACTACCAGCGTACCATCTTCGATCAGAGAAATCGTACCATGCTTCAGTTCTCCAGCTGCATAAGCCTCGGAATGAATATAGGAGATCTCCTTCAGTTTCAAGGATCCTTCCAGTGAAATCGCGTAATCAATACCGCGTCCGATGAAGAAGATATCTCTTGCTCCCACGTAACGGTTGGCAAAATGCTGGATCTTCTCCTTCTGTCCCAGAAGCAGTTCAATCTGATCCGGCAGGCATCTTAAATCTGTCAGCATACCGGCGAACTTCTCCTGATCAATAGTACCACGTACCCTGGCGAATTTCATAGCCAACATGTAAAGTGCAGTTAGCTGTGCACTGTAAGCCTTGGTGGTAGCCACTGCGATCTCGGGACCTGCCCAGGTATACATAACACTGTCTGCCTCTCTGGCAATGGAGCTTCCCACCACATTGACAATGCCCAGTACCTTGAAGCCCCTTTCCCTGGACTCTCTCAGTGCTGCCAGAGTATCTGCCGTCTCACCGGACTGGCTGATGACAATGACCATATTACCCTTCTGAAGAATCGGATCACGATAACGGAATTCACTGGCCACATCCACTTCTACCGGGATTCTTGCCAGACCCTCGATCACATATTTTGCGGTAACTCCGGTATGATATGCGGAGCCGCAGGCCACAATATGGATCTTCGTGATCTCTTTGATCTCTTCATCACTCATGTTCAGCTCTTCGATCACAATATCATTATCCTTGATTCTCGGAGAGATGGTATCGTTGATGGTCTTCGGCTGCTCATAGATCTCTTTCAGCATGAAGTGCTCATATCCAGCCTTTTCTGCCGCATTGGCATCCCAGTCAATGGTCACCGGCTGCTTCTCGATCTCTTCCTCATCCACGGAGAAGAAACGCAGACTACCCTGCTGTAATTCCACAACTTCCTGATTGTCTACATAATATACGGTTCTGGTATATTTCAATATCGCAGGAACATCGGAAGCGATAAAGCTGCCGTTGTCGCTCTTTCCTACGATCAGCGGGCTGTCCTTGCGGGCTGCAAAAATCTTATCCGGCTGATCTGCAAACATGATTCCCAGCGCATAAGATCCTTCCACACGATGAAGCACCTTCGTGATGGCTTCCAGAGGATTTCCCTTGTAATAATAGTCTAACAGATGTGCCAATACCTCGGTATCAGTCTCGGATACGAACTGATACCCCTTATCCTGCATCTTTTTCTTCAGGGGAATATAGTTCTCGATAATGCCGTTGTGTACCACGGCAATGGTTCCCGCATTGTTCATATGCGGATGGGAATTGATATCGCTGGGAGCTCCGTGAGTTGCCCAACGCGTATGTCCGATACCGGAGGTTCCTTTCATATTCTCTCCGCCGTGGGTCAGGTTCTCCAGAACCTTAAGTCTTCCCACTGCTTTTCTGGTGTTGATCTTCTCACCGTCAAAAATCGCCATACCTGCGGAATCATATCCACGGTATTCCAGCTTGGACAGACCGTCCAGAATGATCGGTGCTGCCTGTTCTGTTCCAATATAACCTACAATACCACACATAGTCATACATCCTTTCTGTTCTGTTTCCAGTATTCCTTGTTGGAAGTAAAAGCAAGTACCCATTTTTTCGGGAGCCTGCGATAGTTCTTTCCCAGTAAATAACCTGCATATTTACAGGCGCATTGCATATAAAAATGGGGCAATCCGGCAGACATATGGTTGCTGCGCAAATATACCGTCACATCTTTCACCATTCGTTTTCCCTCGGACTCCGAAGGATATGCTGCAAAAATCTCGGGATGCTCTGCCTGCGATACTCCCAGGTCAAAGTTTCTGTGAAACTGCTGCCCATTGGTATAATTATGAGAATGCACCACCTGCGCATCCGCCGCATAAGCCACAGAGTATCCTGCTTCCACCGCCTTTGCCGCATAGATCATATCTTCATTAAATATCGTATGTCTGACGAACCCGCCCAGTTCCTCATAGATCTCCCGGCGATAGGCCGCACAGACATTGGAGCAGAAAAAGGTCTTGATCCCCAGGCTGTCCAGGTCTGCTGCCGATTTGATCCGGGACTTTGCCGGATAGTTAAATTCTCTGGTATAGCTCTCCACCGGTGTCGAATCCTCTCGGGGCAGCTGTCTCGCATAGGCCACCGCCACTTCCCCCTGCAGGGGTTCCACCAGTTTTTCGATCAGCCTGTCATCTTTCGGCATGGCATCCTGTGTCATCATCACGAAGACATCCGCAGAAGACTTTTTTACTCCCATCCGTCTCGTACCGCCATGATCGAACTCTCTTTTGGATACATGGTATATCTTGATATTCTGATAGGTTTCCAGAAATCTGATTCCGTAGATCAGCTGTTCAAAATATTTTTCTTCCGTATTCAGAAGAATCACCTGATGTACCGGTACGCTCTGACTGCCCAGTTTATCCAATAATGTAAATAATTCTTTTCCCGGCTTATACAGGGGAATGATCACATCTATCTCCATGTCAGAGTGCTCCTCACTTTTCCAATCTCTGGTTCATTATACTTTAACTCTTATTGCGGCACAAGCCTTTTCCTACTGTCCAAGAGGATTATAACCTTCTGGGTAATGCACAAGGGAGCCCCGGCAGATTCCGGAAGACTCCCTTGTATTCCTGTTGCTTTACTCTATACACTGTTTCTTACTTATTCATATAAGGTGATGTGTCAGATTCAATCTTATTGCTGTATTCCTTCACGTTGCTGGTTACGGAATAGTTGGCATCATCAAACAGGAACTGATGCAGCCATACTACATTGCTTTCGAGATTTACCGGAATAACACAGCTTCCCTTTGCACCGATATTGCCGGTGTCACGCATGGTCTCTTCGGGGAAACCTCCTTCGTCCACTATGCGATAATTTGAAATATTGCCCAGCAGATCCAGGATGTCCTTGGAATCCAGACTGGTGTAAATGTCGTCGATGGCACTGTTGAATACCTTGGACAATGTTGCATAATCTGCTTTCTTTGCCTGATCTTCGATTGCCTGAATAACTTCACGCTGACGGGCAGCACGCTTAAAGTCGTTACCAGCGGTATAACGGATACGGCAGTAAGCAGTAGCCTGCAGACCATTCAACAGCTGCATACCGGTCTCAGTTACCGGTGTATAATCGCATTTCAAAACTTCTGCAATACCGATCTGATAGTTGTTGATATGCTTGATCTCCTCAGAGTCCACATCAATATAGATACCGCCCAGACCGTCGATCACTTCGCTCAGTCCTTTATAGCCTACGGTCACAAAGTTCGTAATATCCATATCCAGATTCATGTTCAGCATCTTAACCGCCTGCTCTGCTCCGCCATAGGAATAAGCGGCATTGCATTTCTGGTAGGAATCCGTACCGATATTCAGGTACGTATCACGATATACGCTGACCAGTTTGATATCACCGGTATCCATGTTGATGCTGGCGATCATGATACTATCGCTTCGGCTGCCCTTGTACAACAGGCTTTCCTTGGTGGCATCCACACCGAACAGGGCAATGTTCATATAGCCCTTCATAGTTTCATCCTGCTGCACCTCTTCGGGAATCTGAAGTTCTTCTGTCTCCAGAACGGTTACCTTGGGGCCCTCATTGCTGGTATGAGTCATTACCAGATACAATAATGCTACCATGAACAGGATCACTACGATCTCTATGCCAAAGATGATAACCTTTTTTCTCTTCTTGGCTGCACGCTGTTTGGCAGACATTCTCTTCTGTCCGTTCGCAGCTCCGGTTCTCTGTCCACTGCCGGCAGGTCTCTGACCGCTTCCGGCGGGTCTCTGTCCTGTAGGTCTCTGTGCGCTTCCGGAAGGTTTTCTTCCGCTTCCGGCAGGTCTCTGACCATTGCCGCCATTGTTGTTAGAATTTGTTGCCATCTTGTCTTCTCCTTGTACTAATAAGCATTTTTATTGATAAATCCTGTAAAGAACGTCATAAGAATGATCTTGATATCAAATCCAATGGTCCAGTTCTCAATATAGTAAATATCATATTCGATTCTCTTCTTGATGGAGGAATCACCGCGCAAGCCATTCACCTGTGCCCATCCGGTCAGTCCCGGCCGTACCTGATGTTTTACCATGTAACGGGGAATCTCTTCCTTGAACTTTTCCACAAACTGCGGTCTTTCCGGTCTGGGACCGACCAGACTCATATCTCCTTTTAAGATATTGAACAGCTGGGGAAGTTCATCGATACTGGTACGTCTGAGAATCTTACCGATACCGGTGACTCTGGGGTCATTGCGTACCGTCCAGCCCTTTTTCTCTTCCGCCGCCGTCTGCATTGCCATGCTGCGGAATTTGTACATATAAAACGGCTTATTATGAAGTCCTACCCGTTCCTGCTTAAAGATCACCGGTCCCGGGCTGGACAGCTTTACCAGAATTGCTGATATGAGCATGATCGGTGAGGTAATAATGATACCGAAAATGGAACCAACGATATCCATTGCCCGCTTGATCACCATATTGCCTGTATTCGTCAACGGTACATACCGGATATTGATCACCGGTAACCCCATCAGATCCTCCGTATAGGGTCTGCTGGGGATCAGACTGCTGTAATCCGGAATGAATTTGGTGTGCACCCCGGATTTCTCACAGATATCCACCACACCTTCCAGATAATCATAATCCTTCAGGGAAAGTGTGATCGCGATTTCATCCAGCTTGTTCTCCGGAAGGATGTATTCCAGATTACCAAGCGTTCCCAGTACTTTCACTCCCTTATAGGTCGTGCCGCCCGGGATGTGCTCATCCAGAATACCACACACTACATATCCCCATTGGGGATTGCTGAGGATTCTGTCAATATATTCCTCCGCCGCCCGGGAATAACCTACCAGCAAAATATGCTTCAGATTGTATCCTTTTTTCCGTATGGAACGCAATGCCTTGCGCATGATGATACGGAATACGGAAGTCAGAAAAACATTCAGGACATAAAAAATTGCCATGACGGATCGTGAAAAATTGATCTCACGGATGATCATATACAAAATAATGATCAAAGCCGCCAGGCCAATGGTATTCGCCTGCAGGATACTGTATATCTCATGTCTACGGCGAACCGTACGCTTCGGGGAATACACACTGCACCGGTAATACAGGAACATATAACCGGGTACAATAAAGGGAAGCAGCATATAATAATCCTGCACCGGCAGGACACCGATCCCCGGACCGTCATTTAAGATATAAAATTTGATATAATAGGCAAGGACAAAAGATGCTGCCGTGATCAGCGCATCTATTATCACAAGAAGCCTGTTAAAGACTTTCTGGTTGTCTTTTATCATACGGGTCACCCAATCTTTAAGTCCGAAAAGCTTCTTTTCAACGATTTCATTCTACAATAACGGTGGTTTTTTCTCAACTTAAGAATTTATGAAGCAATTTCTTAAGATTTCATAAGAATTCGAAAAACATTCAGGTATAATTGCCACTGAATCTTCACATAATTCCATAGATGGCTCCATTGAAAGTGCACCTTTGCCTGCTTTCCCACAGGACCCACGGTACGTTTCCACCCTTCGGCCAATCCCTTTAAATATAGTTTTCCCATTCTCTTCTTACAAAAAAACAGAAATTTTATGCCAAATCCAAGCAAAAAGAACGGCAGATTCAGGATCCACTGTAGTAGCGGCATATTTTTGCCGATGACATAGATATTATTGGAAGAAGAGAGTTCCGTTTTCCGGGAATTGTAGCGGGATCCCGTAGAAGCACTGCCGTAATGCAGAACGGATGCCGTCGGCTCGTACCGGTTCTCATAGCCGTAGATCCGGGCACGGTAACCGATATCCAGATCTTCCAGATAAGCAAAATGCTCTTCGTCAAAATAGCCGATCTCCTCAAATACCTGACGTCTGTAAATTGCCGCTCCGCCACAGGCTGAGAATATGCTGACATTCTTGTCATAATCCACAGCAGGCCGGCCCTTTCCCCGGGAATATGCCCATCCCAGAACGCAGTAGCGGTCTCCCGCATCATCCAGCAGCTCTGGCTTATCCCACATAAGCATTTTGGCGCTGACGGAAAAGATCTTTTCATCCTTCCGAATGGCATCATACAGTCCTTTCACAAATCCAGCTTCTACTCTGGTATCGTTGTTCAACAGGATCACATAGGAGCTTCGTGCCTCCCGGATTCCCAGATTCACCGCATGACAAAAGCCGGTGTTCTCCGGCAGGGCGATCAGACGCACCTGCGGTTCCCCCCCCTCTTCTGCCGGTGCCTCTTTTTTGCGACACCATTCGCTGTCCAGATATTCCACGCTCCCGTCAGCAGAACCATTGTCTATGATCAGCACTTCATATTCCGGTGCATTTTCCTGTCCCTGACACAGGGAAGCCATGCATTCCGGTAAATATTTCATTCCGTTGTAATTGGGTATAACGACGGTTACTTCCTTCATAGTCTCTCCCATTTCTCCGGATACTCCGGCAGATACAGCAGTCTTCCCCGTTTTCGTAATGCTTCCGATAATTGCAGACTTAAAAGCCGGATATCTGCCCCGGCAGGCAGTGTGGAGCTGTCAAATACCGGCTGTTGTTCCGGACCTCTTACTACTTCCATATAAGGCACTCCCACGATTTTTTCAAACAGTTCCCTGTCAGCTGACCGGATCCTGATGCAGCGAAGGTCTAACGCTTCTGCATCCTGGGACAGCTCCGCCCGGTGAAGATAACCGCCAAAGTCCTTCGGCAGTCCCTCGTAGAACACCTTTCCGTCCGCAGTCATTCTGCCGCCGGCGATCCTGCCGCGGTTTTTCCCAGACAGCACTCTGCCACCTACGGCAGCCACATCCGGTCTCTCCTGTAATACCTCTGTATATTGTAACCGATAAAATCCTACATGTCTGGTCTCCTCTGCCTTTGCCGGGATCCCACGTTCTGCAGCATGATCCTGCAGTGCACGCAGCCCCGCTTCGTAAGCATATTTCTTGCTGTGGGGATTGGCTGCTGTAGATGCTTCATGGCATCTCCAGTGATACAGCACTCTGGGAATATGAAGAATTCTCTCCTCACCGGAGCGGCCATCTTCAGCCAGCACCTCTGACACTGCCCGCAGCACCAGATCATAGTCCTGGGCACCGTCGCATTCTGGCCGGAATGCCAGTTTCTTCATCAGATCTGCATCCATCACCAGAAAATGGCAGATATAGTTATTACTCAGGATTAAATCGTAATTAAAGTCTTCTTTATGGTTGGGATCGTAATATTTTGTCTCATCCCCGTTGCATTTGTCTTCATCCGAATAAGCGAATGCGACTCTGACACCTCTGTCATTTGCTTTGGTAATAGCATCTGCCATCTCATACAGAGCATCCGGTGTCAATACATCATCATGATCCAGCAGGCCGATATATTCTCCCCTTGCGTAGGGTAATGCCTGATTGGTATTCGCCGCAATTCCGGCATTTTCCGTAAGGTGTATATAGTGGATCCTTGCATCCGCTGCAATAGTTTCCGCATTTTCCAGGAGCCGTTCTGTCAGGAATCCCTGATTTGTCAACGTCTCCTCCACACTGTGATCCTCTGTGGCATCCGCCAGAATCAGTTCCCAGTGAGGATAGCTCTGTTGCATAACGCTTGCTATCATTCTGTTCAGATAGATTTCCGGGGTACGGTACAACGGCACCACAATGCTGAGTGTAACCGGATTATCCCATTTTCTGCAACTTTGCCTTTCCAGTTCCTCTTCCGGACAGGGCACATAAAAATAGCGGTCTGTCTCTGTCAGGCGTTCCCTTACAGAGATCCAGGTTTCCCTCAGGCCGTTGCGTCGCAAATAATATAGAGTTTTCTTAAGGTTTGCTATGTTCAGCTTTGCCACGGATACCTCCACTTTTATAAAAGAGCAAATCGCCCTTCCCGGGCGATTCGCTCTTAAAAATAACATTAACTATTCAGAACCCCATTCGCAAAATCGCTCTTCCAGAGCTTTCCTGAATAACATACTTGCATGCTATGATGCCAGGGTCAAAAGGTCTAAGCCCACATGAGCTTGCTCATAGGTGGGTGAAAGACCTTAGGACCCGCCCCGATATGAGCATAAAAGTGGGATGATAATCCCACGATATGCGAATATTGGGTAGGATTGTGGGAGTGCGTAGCACGGAACAATCCGTAGGCATCAAAGTCGGGGGCTTTTGACCCCGACATCATGCTATTTGCTCATAGTGGTTACAGTACAGCCTTTACATCCTCGGTCAGCTTCTCTACCTTGGCCTGTGCATCCTCTATGCTGTTACCTTTAACACCCATGTAGAACTTGATCTTGGGCTCGGTTCCGGAAGGACGGGCGCAGCACCATGCATTGTCGGGAAGCTCAAAATACAGGACATTAGACTTGGGAAGTCCGGTAGTGGTCTTCTCGCCGCTCTCCATGTCGATGACTACATCGTTCAGATAGTCACGGAATTTCTCCACTTTCAGGTCACCGAATGCCTTGGGCGGATTCTTACGAAGCTTATCCATGATCTCGGCGATCTGTCTTGCACCGTCGATACCCTTCATGGTAATGGTGTACTGGGTCTCCTTGAAGTAACCGTATTTCTCATACATGGATACCATCATATCCCACAGAGTCATGTTGTGCTTCTTGCAGTAAGCCGCCACTTCACACAGACACATAACTGCTACAACTGCATCCTTATCTCTTGCATGAGTACCTGCCAGACAGCCGTAGCTCTCTTCCAGACCGAATACATAATTGTTGCTGCCGGTCTGCTCGAAGAACTTGATCTGCTCACCGATGAACTTGAAGCCGGTCAGTACTTCGATCAACTTTACACCATAAGCTTCGGTGATGGGCTTGGTCATATTGGTGGTAACGATGGTGGTTACCAGTGCGGGATTCTCGGGCATAGCGCCGGTAGCAGTCTTCTCTCTCAGGATATATTCTGCGATCAGCATACCGGACATGTTACCGGTAAATGCCACATACTCGCCGGTCTTGGTATCCTTGGCATACACACCCAGACGGTCTGCATCGGGATCGGTTGCCAGAACGATGTCCGCATCCTTCTCCTTGGCCAGACGCAGTGCGTATGTAAATGCCTTGGGATCCTCAGGGTTCGGGTAATCCAGTGTGGTGAAGTTTGGATCCGGATTCTCCTGTTCGGGAACTACATAGACGTGCTTAAATCCCAGCTCGGACAGGATACGTCTTACCGGCTTGTTACCGGTACCGCATAACGGAGTATATACGATCTTGATGTCATCAGCCATTTCCTGAATAACATCGGGATGAATGATCTGCTTCTTCAGCTCAGCCATGTACTTGTCATCGATCTCTTTACCGATCACCTGATAGAGGCCTGCTTTTTCCGCATCTTCTCTGCTCATGGTCTTCACGGTATGATAATCCTTGATGGCCTGTACTTCGGTGATGATGTCCTTATCGATAGGAGCGGTTACCTGTGCGCCGTCCTCCCAGTATACTTTGTAGCCGTTGTACTCAGGAGGGTTGTGGCTTGCGGTCACTACGATACCTGCGGTACATCCCAGCGTACGAAGGGCAAAGGACAGTTCCGGGGTAGGCCTTAAAGATTCAAAAATGTATGCCTTGATGCCATTGGCTGCCAGACATCTTGCTGCCTCATCGGAAAACTCGGGAGACATGCGGCGGGAGTCAAATGCGATAGCCACACCCTTGCTCTGGGTGCCGCGCTTAATGATATAATTAGCAAGACCCTGAGTTGCCTTACGAACGGTATATACGTTCATGCGGTTGGTTCCTGCACCGATCACGCCACGTAAACCGCCGGTACCGAATTCCAGTTCCTTGTAAAAACGATCTTCCACTTCTGCCTCGTTGTTGCGGATTGCCAGAAGTTCATCCTTGGTCTTCTGGTCAAAATAATCATCATTCAACCAGAAATTCAGTTCGTCCATATAACTCATTTTCCTATCCTCCTGTTTTATCGCTATCTTTATCTTTCTTCAGTAAACGCTCTCCGCCATTATTCTACCATAGATTACCTTTACTGAAAAGAGCAATTTAACGTCCGCTAACCGGATCTCTCAGTGCGTAGTCACTGCGATCCAGAGAGAAATTCGGGTTGTAATAGGGGTCTCCTGCTTCCAGCTCTGCCTTCCATTTTTCACGGAAATGCTCGGATTCTTTGTTGTAACGCTCCGCCTTCTCTCCCTGATCATCCAGACCTCTGGAAATAGATTCATAATGATACAGTTCCGCAAAAGGGGTCCATACATTCAGCAGTCCCAGTTTGCGCAGTTTCAGGCAGAAATCCACGTCATTCAGAGAGATCACAAAGCTCTCGTCCAGTCCTCCCACCTGCTCATACAGACTCTTTTTCACCAACAGACATGCTCCGGTCACTGCCGTGGCATTCTGGGTATAACACAGGCGTCCCATGTAGCCGAGGTTCTGTACCGGAATACGATAATGGGTATGTCCTGCGGTGCGATGTGCCCCCAGTCCGATGACTACACCGGCATGCTGGATCGTCTTGTCCGCATAATACAGCTTTGCACCTACAGCACCCACATCTTCCCGCTGTGCATACATCAGCATCTCTTCCATCCAGTTGGCAGTGATCACTTCCGTATCATTGTTCAGCAAAAGGATATAATCTCCGGTGGCATAGGATACTCCCAGATTATTTATAGCAGAATAATTAAAGTCACCATGATAGGTCACCACAGAGATCCGGCCGTCCTCGCTGTGCAGAATCCCGCCGTCATGACCGCAGACGGTATGCAGCTTGCATCTCTCTGCGTAGGAATCATTGCCGGACAATCCCAGCAGCTGGGAATAGTAATCCCGGATTTCCGGTGTGGTGCTGTTGTTCTCCACCACGATGATCTCGTAGTTGCTCCAGGTGCTGTTCTTCTGAATAGAAGTAATACATCTCTTCAGATCTTCCACGTGATCCTTGTTGGCGATCACGATGGAGATCTTCGGATCTCCCAGAATCTGATAGCGGATCCGGAAAATTGTGGCACAGGCTCTGGTACTGGTGATCTGAAAATGTTTGAATCCATGCTTTTTCAGATGATCCGCCACGGCACCCTTTGCCGCCTCGATGGCATAGGGCTTTGCGTCAATACTGGCGGCGGTACTGCCCGCATGGCTTCTCCAGTAATACATCAGTCTGGGCACATGTACGATCTTTTGTGCTCTGTCCGTCAGACGCAGGATCATATCGTGGTCCTGCGCACCGTCAAAAGCCGTACGGAACAGTTCCTCGCCTTCCAGAAGTTTTCTGGAAAAGACGCTGAAATGACAGATATAATTGTTGGCCCGCAGATTATCCGGTGCATAATCCGGCTTAAAATGCATGGTCAGCATTTTATTAATATTGTCCTCCTGGAAGGTGGTCTCATCACAGTACAGATAATCCGCACCCTGTTCATTGATTTCCTTCACATAGGCATACAATACGGAAGGATGCAGAATGTCATCCTGATCGAACAGTCCGATATAGTCTCCGGTGGCCAGCTTGTAACACTCATTGGTGTTGTAGGAAATACCTCCGTTATGGTCCAGGTGCTTATATACAATACGGCCATCTGATTTCGCCGCGTACTCCTTGCAAAGTTCTTCGATGTAAGCATGTTCCGCATCGGAACCGTCCGCCAGACACAGTTCCCAGTTCTGATAGGTCTGGTTCATGACGCAGTCCAGCATCTGTATCTGGAACTCTCTCTTGTTATTCCACAACGGCACGAGAATACTGATCTTCGGCATATAGGGGAATACCGTTTCTTCCTCTTTCTTCCTCTGCTCCGCATCGGGAAAGCTTCCGGTACCGTAGGATTCCATCAGGCTCTTCTGGTGACTCTTGTTACGGATCTTCCGCAGAATATCTTTGGGACCACCGCAATGAGACAGCCGTTCCTTCTGTCTCTGGGCAAAATGGATCACACTTCTGGCAGGTCCTGTAGCCTTCCAGAATTTATTTTTCTTGATTCGGTCCAGTTTGAACTGCAGATCTTCCTTCTCCGATTCCAGTACTACGATCTTGTCCGCCAGATCCGCACATTTTTCATGCTCTCTCTCGTAGGCTTCCTTATAATTGATCTCGGTGTTGCTCTCTGACATATGTCTCCTCCGTGATGCTTTCACCGCATTTTAGCGGATCATGCATCTGTTTTATTCTTTTGCTGCCGGAAGCTCTACGGTCAGATATTTTCCCGTAGTATTCCAAAGTTTCAGCTTGCTGACACGATTCACCACAAGAACAGCGATCGTATAGTTTCCCGCCGGCAGTTGTTCTCCTTCTCTGAGGACACAAAAGCCGCCCAATGCCACATTTTTCTGATCCGGAAGATTTTCCTCCAGTTCCTGTCGGTAGGCAGGCATCAACTGCATGGACCACACATCCTGTCCTTCTGTTTCCCCACAGGGAATCAGCAACAGATGTTTTTCATAGCAGGCATTATCGTCTCCCAGAATTACACTGTATCCCTGGATCCGCTCCGGTCCCGCTGTCTCTACTCTGGCCATCAGGCAGTTATCCCTGCGGATCTTCTGTAATTCCTCTCCGCCAGGAAGTCCCCTTTTCCAGAAAGGCTCCTGTAAAACATTCCGATCTGTCAGATATGCCGGAACCACACGGCTGTCCAGTCCCTCCCGGTTCAGCCCCTTCGGGTAAAAAGGATCCTCTCCCCGGAACTGTGGATGCATCTGGTAGAGCAGTTCTCTCTCCTGTACCAGACGCTGCATTTTCTCAGGACTTTCATCGCTTCCCCGGCTGAGAGATTCATGGTGATATGCAAAGCGGTCGTTCCACACCACATTGTAGTATCCCATTTCCAGAAGCCGGAAGCCCAGTTCCACATCATTATAGGCTACCCGCAACACTTCCCGGAATCCTCCGGCCTCCCGGAACACCTCTGTCCGGATCAGGAGACAGGCTCCCGTCACGGCCACACAATCCTGTGTAAAACGGTTCCGTCCAAAATAGTAGCTTCTGTCATCCTCCATAAATTGTAGCTTATGCACCGGTCCCACCGGCAGATTGACAATGCCGTCATGCTGGATCTTCACGGAATCCGGATAATAAAGTTTCAGTCCCACACTGCCCACATAAGGCTGCAAGGCTCTGGACACCATTTTATCCAGCCAGTCATTCTCACATAATTCAATATCATCATTTAAGAACAGCAACAGCTTGCCATCTGCCAGTTCTGCGCCACGATTACACATGGTGGAAAAATTGAACTCCGCAGGCTCATATACATACCGGATCGGTGTTCCGGCTGTCCGGATTTCTTCCACCAGCTGTTCTGTTTTTTTCCTGTTTTCCTCGTTACTTCCATTATCTATCAGCAGGATTTCCACCGGAACACTGCCCTCCGGGCGTTGCGTCAGCGACCGCAGACATTTTCCCAGTACGGAAGGATTATCTTTGGAAGGAATGATCACAGAGACCCTAAGCTCTCTGGCGAACAGTTCTCTGGCTTCCTCTGCCGCTTTGGCCGCCAGTTCCACGGACAGTTTTGCGGATTCCGCTGCCGTCCGGTACTCTTCCCAGGGGTTCTGCTCATCTTCCGCTTTCTCCCGGCTGGTTTCTGCCGGTCCCTGCAGTCCGATTCCCGCAGTACCAAAAGTGCCGTGAAACAGCACTTCTTCCAGATGTCCAATGGTATGACAGCCTCTCTCAAATCCACCGGCCGCCAGAAACAGCCGATCCATCAGGGGACGGATCTCTTCCGCTTTCGAAAATACTATTTCCCTGCCGGTGCTCTCTCCTTCTGTCACAGCCCCGGGCTCCCCCAGTTTCTGCAACAGTCTGCTCCGCACTGCCACGACGCTTCCCACATAGAAGAAAGCCCGGTAGGTATCCGGAGCCCAGCAAGGCTTGAACCAGGGGATCACACGCTCTCCGTTCTCTGACAGCAGATCTTCATCTCCATAGACGATCTCTGCCTCCGGATGCTTCACAAAATACGCATTGATCCGCTCCACAGCATTTTCCGCCAGCTGTCCTTTCTGCTGCCTGTAGATCACGAATTCCGCAAGACCGGCTCTTTCCCCGATCTCTGTGACCACTGTTTCCGCAATCTTTTTTTCCTGCTCCGCAGCCCATTGCGCGTAGGTCACCCGCAGCTTTGCCAGTTCTGCTTCATACTTTTTATCCTGTTGTCTGACAAGCATCTGCTTTACTGACGTCCGAATGCTCAAGTTTCCTGTCTCCTTAGAAAAATTTTTTCACCGCTCCCGCCATGTCACTTGCCACAGCAAGGGGAATCTGCACGATCTCCATTTTCACAGTCAGGATGTTCTCTGCCTTTCTGTCCAATGCATCCACCCGGATCGTCAGATTCGGATCCTCCGTGGGAAATACCACGCTGGGATGCTCCGCACCGTCTGCGGACTTTAAGATTTTTCCATTGGTGGTAACGATCTTTTTGTCCTGCACAGGAACCGGCTGTCCGTTCATGGTAAGCTCCCGGATTTTACACACGCAGGCGCACATGGCCGGATCCAGCCGTAAATAATGGACATTTCCATCGAAATTCACCGTAAATTCCGCCTGTTTTTCCTCTGCATAGACGTTCTCCGGGAAATAAGAATTTTCTTCGGAAAATCCCTGTCCCTTGTCCTCATAGATCTGTACCCTGAGTTCTCCCTCCGTCTGACGGAACCGTCCGATCCATTCCGTGGGCTTATAAATTTCGCCGCCTAAGAGATTGCGGATCTCACCCATGGACAATTTCTGTCCGGTCACATATTTCTGAAATTCCATCTCCTGCTCTCTGTACTGTCTGGCTTCGTTTTCCGTGATGCCCAGACGATCCAGAATACGATCCAGTTCCAGTGCATTACGTCTTTCATCTTCCAGTACATAACAGTATACAGCCCGGAAGGCCAGAGCTCTGGTCTCTATGGGACGGTCAAAAGTCCATTCATAATCAATCAGTGTCCAGTGGTCACCATCCACCAGAATATTGGCAAAGATCAGATCAAAGTCTGCCACCGGCACATCCTCCCCGTAGCCCACTCTCTCCAGATACTCTGCGAACAGGTTGTGAAATCCCTCCACATCCTGTCTGTCCAGGCATTCGTCCATCAGTTCCGACAGCGGTCTGCCCGGCACGAACTCAAATTCCGCATAAGGTATGCCGTTCTCTTCTCCCAGATGGCAGACATTGACATCCAGACTGCTTCCCGCATACCGTTCCTTCAATTTTTCATAAGCCTCCGGCATATGACGCACATGGGCTTCCGCTTCTTTTGTCAGCGGATATTTTCGGACCGTCTTACAGCCTTCCTTGTCCCGCAGGATCTCGGTGCGGATCCGGAAGCTTTCCGCACGGTCATTGGAATATCTGGCATATTTCAGATCCAGAGGTGCTCCGATCACCGCCATATAGGAATTGGAAAAAACGGAAAACAATCCTTCCTCCACAATTCCGTCAAAAGCACTCTTCTCATCGAACAACAGCATTCTGTCCCGGTCAAAATTCCGCAGATTGTTGGACAACTCTCCACGTCCTGGAAGATAAGCATCGGAATAGACTGTGGTCATAAATTTATAATCGGGATACGGATAATAAAAACTGCGTTCTCCCACACCGCAGGCATCGAAAATGCGCTCCAGCTTTTTCCGGGAAAACGTGCGTACCACACCGCCCTCCGGATAATTTTCAATGCCGGAAAACCAGCTGCCCAGATGATCTTCCTTGCATCCGGCAAAATATTTCAATCCGTATTTGTTCTCAATGGCAATCACGATCCTGCTGTCCGGTGCCAGATGCTTCTGCAGGATCTTAAGGAAATCCTCGTAAGGCGTCTTGCCGCCTATGTAAGCTTGTCCGTACTCAAAAACACCGATCAGACAGATATAGTCATAGTCTGCGGGAAGTTCCGGTTCCACATCCGTGAAATTGCCCACATGGATCGTCACATTTTCACATTCACTGTGGCGGTAGGCGTTGATCAGGCTGCGCTTCTTCGAGAGATCCACACAGGTCACTTCCCCGGCTTTCCTTGCCAGTGCACCCGTGATGGCTCCGCATCCACTGCCCACTTCCAGCACTTTCTCTGTTTTCTGTATGGGAAGGAAATCCACGATATTTTCCCGGAGAGCAGACAAATGATACAGGATCGGCCAGCTCTTTCGCTCCGCAATGATCCTGTCATATTCCACCGTACTGTATTTTTTTACAATGTCTAAGATCTCGTCCTCCACACTGCCGTCGCAATAATAATCCTCGCCGGGATATTTATCCAGATTCAGTGTGATCTTCCCGATGGTCTCTGTCATTCCTTACTTCTCCTCCGCATCCCATACTTTTGTTTCGGAATCCATATCATAATATCCTACGGTGTTCTTGTCCGATACCACCGTAATATTCAAGGCATCATACAGTCTGTGATATACCTCGAAGGTATCCTGATTGTAGCCGGTCACTCCCAGAGACAGCAGATACTCACCACCCTGTAAGTTCATCTTCTGGGTAAAAGTCACATTTTTCACCTCTTCCGGCTCCACGCTGTCCAGAAAAGCCTTTTCAATCATGGTATTTGTACCGGTGATCTCCACACCGATGACGTTTTTTACAGAAAATGCAAAAATGGGGGCCGGAATATGATCCATAAAACGAACCCGCATATGGATGGTAAACATACTGCCCTTCAGGATCGCATTGGTGGGAACCCCTCTGTCATCCGTAATGTAAAATTCCTCAATCTGTGCCTGTTTCGTACCGTATTCCAGGGCATTGGGATTCTGCCCCTTGGCCTCCATGGAAGCCTGGGAAGCATCGGTCCCCTTCTCATCTGCTTTTTGGGCAGCTGCTCTCTGCAGGTCTTCATCATCCAGCAGACTGGCAGTCTCTTCTCCCACACTCTCCGGGCCGTCATACTGTCCCACCAATACCCTCTTGTAGGTGTCGATCATAGCCTTGGGACTGCCTTCGCCCAGGATATTTCCCTGATTCAGCAGATATACACGGTCACAATATTTGCTGATACTGCTCAGATCATGACTGACGAACACAATGGTCTTGCCCATCTTCTTGAATTCTTCAAATTTATGATAACATTTTGCCTGGAAAAATACGTCACCAACACTCAGAGCCTCATCCACGATCAGGATCTCCGGCTCGATATTGATGGCCACCGCAAAGGCCAGCCGGACGAACATACCGCTGGAATAAGTCTTCACCGGCTGATAGACGTAATCTCCGATATCCGCAAAACTTAAGATCTCCGGAAGCTTTGCCTCGATCTCCTTCTCGGAAAATCCCATCATCGTCCCGTTCAGATACACATTTTCAATGCCGTTATATTCCATATTAAATCCGGCACCCAGCTCCAGCAGAGCGGAAATACGGCCATTTACCAGCACTCTTCCCGAAGTGGGATTCAATACACCAGTGATGATCTTCAGGATCGTGGATTTACCGGAACCGTTGGTACCGATAATACCCACCGTTTCTCCCTGATAGATCTTCATGTCCACACCCTTCAGGGCATAGTGAAGCTTATGCTTCGTCTTTTTTCCGAAGCCGAAAGCCTCCTTCATCCGATCTGAGGGCTTATCATATAGTTTATAGATCTTCTGGACATTATCGACTTCAATGGCCAGCTTTTTCTTTTCCTGCATCAATTTTAATCCTCGCTTATCAGCGTTACACTGTCTTTGTCATACCATATGGCCAGAGAACGGTTGGCCTCGTTATTTTCATCCTCCGAGAGGTCTCCCATGCACAAAAACCAGGGCTTGTAGTGATAAGGTTGCAGCTGTACATCATCCTCATCTCCCAATAGCTTCTCCACCCGTTCCAGATATTCCTGATGGAAATTATACGCTTCTCCGGTATGCACATAGTAATAGGCCCCATAAGCCGAATAATGTCCTGCCTGATTGGGTGACACCTGAAAGATCATGATAAATTCCAGACCCATAATCGCATAAAACCACCACACTGCGGCTCCGTTCCAGTTCGCCAGCCATCTTGCCGTGCTGCCTGATGCCTTCTTCTGCAGTCTTTGCTGCAGCCAGCCACACCAGTATATTTCGTTCAGGAACAACAGCAATAAATATGTGATCTTCACCGCATTCAGAGTTCTGGACAATCCGGCATGTCCGAGGGAATACAGGCTTGGGGTGTAACCGGTGGCATACAGGCAGAAGGACCACAGAAGTACGACTCCCGGATACCGGAAACGATACTCCGTCTCCTTAAGTGCCTGCCAGATCAGGGGTAACAGCATCACCATTACCATAAGAACAATAGATCCCGTAAACTCTGGAAGATGTTTTACTCCTTCCAGAAAAGATCTGCCGATGGACTCCAGGGGACTGTATCCCCAGCCGACATAGCTGCGGGCCCGCACGGAATTGCCCGGTGCCGCTACATTCAGCCCAAATCCTATAATGTATACCAGCGTAGCAGGCAACAGCCACAGTCCCTTTTTCCGGTGTTCCACTACCACACTTATAAACAGAATCGTCAACAGCGATAAAAGTCCCTGCAATGCCGTGACAAAATTGCTTCCGGCCGTGATCATGGAAAGCAGCACCGAGGCCGTAAATAGCAGCCCGGTAGCAGTTCTTCCTTCTGCTCTCTCCAGGCAGATTGCCACAGACAACATCAACAATCCAAAGCCGTGCATTCCCACGTAATGAACTCCGCCGTTATACCAGTAGAAGCCACTCTGTGCGGAATAAATAAACATAAAGACTGCCACTGTAATCACTGCCTGTGCTGCCAGGCCGGTCCACTTTTCCATGCCCAGTACTTTCCGCAGGATCACATGGGTAAATATCATGGTACCCGCCAGCAATAGCAGCAGGATGAACACTGGACCGAGGAAATAATACTGTTCTCCCCAGATTGCCGGCATCAATGCCATAAAGAAAATAGAAGAATAGGTTCCCTGCCACGCATACCACTGCGTTCTGGAGCAATCCAGTGCACCGGAGATGGCAGCCCATTTTGACTGTTCCTGCTCCATGGCAGCTCTGGCAAATCTTCCGAAATTGTAATCATCATAATACGGAACCGCATAGACTGTCAGACGAAACAATGGAATCAGCGTCAACAGCAGCAGTCCGCAGCATCCCACGGCCAGCAGGATCTTTCCCGGCTTCCATAACCAAAATTTTCTAAATTTTTCACGAGCACCCTTCAATTACTTTCACCCTTTCTGTTTTCCCCACAACAGTTTTGTAATGCAGCTCCTCCCCACAAGGTTCTTCATCTATAAAAGTTTTGCTATGCTCTGTTTTTTATAATACGATTTCTCCGTTCTTCGAACTCTCGAAATCGTAACAATCATTCGTATTATAGCACGTCTGCGAAATGTACCTTCAATCGTTTGAAAATAACGGCTCCCAACCCGAACAGTACTACCGTTACGATCCAGAAATACATGGTGGAAAAGAAATCCTGGAAAAACCATTCCTTCTCATAAATAGCACTTCGATAACCGTTTACAATATACACCAGCGGATTCAGCTTCAGAATCGTGATCCAATTGCCGGACAGGGAATCCAGATTCCACAAAATAGGAGTGGCCCACATGCCGATCTGCAATCCGATACTGATGATCTGAGACAGATCCCGGAAAAATACTACTACTGCACAAGTCGTATAGCTGAGTGCCAGTACAAAAATGAACAGGCAGAAGCTATAGTATACGATCTGTATCGTATATATGGTAGGATAATACCCATAAATTGCTGCCACAATCAACAGCAGACACACAAAAAATACATGAATAAAGGTGGCTGCAATAATCTTGATGATAGGCAGGATACTGATCTTAAATACTACTTTTTTCACCAGATAGTTATATTCCAGCAGCGCATTGGTTCCATTGTTTAATGCCTCACTAAAATAGAACCAGGGTACAAGCCCAGCCGTCAGGAACAATACAAAGGGTACTTCCACACCCTCCCGCAGGGGAGTACTCGTATTACCCATGATCTTATCAAAAACAATGTAATACATAGCCACCGTGACCACCGGCTGTGCCATAGCCCATACCGCACCCAGATAAGATCCCGCATATCTTTTTTTGAAATCATTTTTGGCCAGTTTCCAGATCAGATGCCGGTTCTGGAACAGCTCCACCGGCAGTCCGGTGAATTTATCATACCAGTGAATAAAAGCAAAGCATGCCGCCGCGATCACCACACAGGAAATGATCTTCTTGGCCAGTTCCTGACCCGGATCCGCCGCAGGTCCCAGATTCTTATGGAATACAATAAGTACTGCCATGATCACTGCCGTTGTCACAAACAGGGCAATGCCCGCTTTTTTACTTACCTTCATTCTCTTTTTCCTTCACGTACTGTTCCAATGTGCCCCACTTGGTATCCTTCTCGGAAAGCGTCAGTTCCATGCCTTCTGGAATCGGCCATTTTACACCGATATCCGGTGTATTGTAAGCAATACCGCCCTCATCATCGGGATGATAAAAATCCGTACATTTATAGCAGAATTCCGCATAATCCGACAGTACCAGAAAACCATGTGCAAAATTCTTCGGGATAAAGAACTGCTTCTTGTTCTCTTCAGACAAAAGCACTCCGTACCACTGGCCGAAAGTCCTGGAACCTTCCCGCAGATCCACTGCCACGTCATAGACTTCTCCGCGGATCACGCGCACCAGCTTGTCCTGAGGAAAATGTTTCTGGAAATGCAGTCCACGCAATACACCCTTCTTGGAAGCGGACTGATTGTCCTGTACGAACACCTCAGGAATTCCCGCAGCCTTGAAATCGTTATAATTGTAAGTCTCCATAAAATATCCTCTGGCATCTCCGAATACCGTAGGAGTAATGATCTTTAATCCTTCAATTTCACAGGTTTCTACTGTTATTTTACCCATTTATTTCGTCCTCACTCTCTATTTTTATTGACTATTCGTAGGTGATATTCATGTCCACACGACCTTCGATGCCGTCCACTTTTCCCTTGGAGGTATACTGCCAGGTCTTATAATATCCCTGATATAACGGAACACTGCGATACTCTGCCAGCCAGATATGATAGTTTTCCAGTCTTGCTGTCTGCAGATTATTGTTGTACCAGTTACGGCTGGCATAGACACCCGCCGTGTATCCGGCATTTTCTATGGTCCTGCAGAACGCTTCACATACCAGTGTTCTGGTCTCCGCATCCAGACTGTCCGCACGGCCGTTACCGCCCGCACCTTCGGTATCGATAAATACCGGATAGTTCAGCCGGTAATCCCGGATCAGTTCGATCACCGCGGAAGCCTCTTCCACAGCTTCCTTCTCATCCACAGCCTGGGTGAAAAAGTATACGCCCACCGGAATTCCTGCGGCCTGTGCACCCTTCATGTTCGTCACGAACATGGGATCTTCCACCAGGCTTCCGGTTACCGAACCGCGGTATCCGGCACGGATAATGGCAAACTGCACTCCTGCATTTTCCACCTTATCCCAGTCGATCTCCTTGTTCCATTTGGAGACATCGATACCGACCTTTGCATTACCGGACGTGGTCTGCAGCTTCTGGATCTCTGTCTTGTCCGCATCTGCCAGAGCACCTGCCACGGCGCTGTCCTCGGCTTCTGCATCCACTTCATCCTCCGTCTTGATCAACAAGGAAATATCGTCAATGGCCAGATACTCCACTTTATCCTTGACGTGAACTCTTGTCTCACTGACCGGAACCTTATATCCCTCAATGGGAAGGAGCTCAATATAATAGTCTCCGGAATCCAGATCTCCAATGTAAATGATACCGTCCTGATCCAGATCCTTGTAATCTCCCAATCCGTCCAGTCGTACGTAGAAGCTCTCCCCGGTCACCGGACTTCCTTCGTTGTCCACGATCTGGATCCGCAGATCCTTTTCTATGGAGGTGGCTACCAGAGATAGACGGTTGCTGTTATCCTTTGCAGCTTCCAGAATTGGATTTACTTCCTGATCAAAAAACGTATTATCTTTTAAAAATGCCTTCAGATCATTGCCGATCTGACCATCCGGTGAGACCGTCTCTTCTGCCTGATCGCCATTTTCCGCCGGAGATGCACTGTCACCCGCTCCGGCATTCTGAGTGCCGGATGCCGGCGGTCCGGAAGCTGCCGTAAACTGCTCCCTGTTGACATACATGACCAGCAGTGCCACCAGCAGGATCACCGCCATGGAGGCCAGAATCGCCATTTTCCGCAGCTTAGAGTCCATTTGCTACCTCTACCAGATATTTTCCGTAGTTCGTCTTAAGCAGCGGCTCTGCCAGAGCAAGCAGCTGCTCTTTGTCAATGAATCCTCGCTTGAAAGCGATCTCTTCAATACAGGAAATGTACAGACCCTGTCTCTTCTGGAAAGCCGCCACAAAATCTGCCGCATCCAGAAGGGCATCATGATTGCCGGTATCCAGCCATGCAAAGCCTCTTCCCAGTGTCTCTACCTGTAAACTGCCTCTGTTCAGGTACTCGTTGTTGATGCTGGTGATCTCAATCTCTCCTCTTGCAGAGGGCTTTACATTCTTGGCGATCTCCACTACAGCATTGTCATAGAAATACAGTCCGGGAACCGCATAATTGCTCTTGGGATGCTCCGGCTTCTCCTCGATGGAAAGTGCCTTGCCGTTCTCATCAAATTCCACTACACCGTATTCTCTGGGATCACGCACATAATAGCCGAAAATAGTTGCGCCCTTTTCTCTGGCAGCTACTCTGCGCAATACTGCGGAAAAGCTCTGTCCGTAGAAAATATTATCTCCCAGTACCAGTGCCACTCTGTCATTACCGATGAAATCCGCACCGATGATAAAGGCATCTGCCAGCCCGCGGGGCTGATCCTGCACCGCATATTCCAGGTGCATGCCCAGCTGGCTGCCGTCTCCCAGCAATTCCTGAAATACCGGAAGGTCTCTTGGGGTGGAGATGATCAATACCTCTCTGATATCTGCCAGCATCAGTGTTGACAGGGGATAATAGATCATGGGTTTATCGTACACCGGCATGATCTGCTTGGAAATCGCTTTTGTCAGGGGATACAGTCTGGTTCCGGAACCTCCCGCCAGTATAATTCCTTTCATTTCGTCCTCCGATCCGCCCTTTTCGGGCTTCTTTTTACTTGTTTTTTAACACACCGAATGGGAACGACGTTCATCGTTCCCATTTAACAGGTATTCTTTACTTTTCTTCGTACATCTCATTGTAGTACTTCTGGTAATCACCGCTGGTCACATTATTCATCCAGTCTTCATGCTCGAAGTACCAGGCGATGGTCTTGCGGATGCCTTCCTTGAACATGGTCTCGGGATACCAGCCGATCTCTGCCTTGATCTTGTCCGGTGCAATGGCATATCTTCTGTCATGTCCCTTACGATCCTCCACGTAAGTGATCAGGTCGTTGTTAATATGTGCCTTGCGGGGATCGGAATCCGGAAGCATCTCCTGCAGAGTCTCAATGATAATGTGGATGATCTCGATATTCTGCTTCTCATTATGTCCGCCCACATTGTAGGTTTCGAACAGTCTTCCCTGTTCCTGTACCATATCGATAGCCTTAGCATGGTCTTCCACATACAGCCAGTCACGGACGTTCTTACCGTCACCGTAGACCGGAAGCTTTTTGCCATGCAATGCATTATTGATAATCAGAGGGATCAGCTTCTCAGGGAACTGGAAAGGACCGTAATTGTTGGAGCAGTTGGTAATGTTGGCAGGGAAATGATAGGTATCCATATATGCCTTCACCAGCATGTCCGAGCTTGCCTTACTTGCGGAGTAAGGGCTGTGGGGATCATACGGAGTGGTCTCATAGAAGAATGCACTGTCATCATCGGGAAGAGATCCGTAGACCTCATCTGTAGATACATGCAGGAACTTCTTGCCTTCTTTGAAGCTGCCATCGGGAAGCTCCCAGGCTGCCTTGGCACAGTTCAGCATCACTGCAGTACCCAGGACATTGGTCTGTACGAAGATCTCCGGGTTGCGGATACTTCTGTCTACATGGCTTTCTGCCGCAAAATGTACCACACGGTCGATATCATTCTCTGCGAAAATTTTGCTGATGGCATCCTTGTCACAGATATTAGCCTTGACAAAGGTGTAGTTCTCACGCTTCTCCACGTCCTTGAGATTCTCAAGATTGCCTGCATAGGTCAATGCATCCACGTTGATGATACGGATTTCATTATCGTATTTTTTAAACATGTAATGAATATAGTTGGAACCGATAAAACCGGCCCCTCCTGTTACCAGATACGTTCTCATTTTTTCTCCGTTCTGCGCACAGCGCACATTTTTTGTTATAGATAGGGATATTTTACCATAAAACAAGCAGGATATCAACACGGTTCCTCCGCACTTCGTGCTCTCGGATCCGTGACACCCATTCGCATTCCGGACTATCGTCATTCTTAGCGCCGGGTATTAACACGGCTCCTCCGCACTTCGTGCTCTCGGATCCGTAACACCCATTCGCATTCCGGACTATCGTCCTACATGCTCATGTGTGTTTCATCAGCTAATGGCCAGCCGGTTCCGCCTGCAAGCAGTCTCACCGGCTGGTCATTGCTGATGTTAATATCCCAGGTAGCTGAGGTTCAGATCCACATTGCCGCTGATGCCGCTGACTTTTCCTGTGGATTTGTATTGCCACAGATCATAGCGTCCGGTGTAGGTGGGTGCTGCTGCATACTGGGCCAGCCAGATCTTGTAGCCACTCAGTGCACTTGCATCCATCTTCTGGCTGAGCCAGGTCTTGTTGGCATACACACCTGCGGTGTATCCTGCATTCTGGATGGTATTGCAGAATGCCTTACATACTGCCGTTCTGGTAGCGGAATCGATCTTATCACCTCTTCCGCCGCTTCCTTCCACATCCAGGAATACCGGATAGGAAATCTTGTAACCGCTGATACGGTCCAGTACCATGGAGGCTTCCTGTACTGCCTCGACCTCATCCACTGCCTGGGTAAAGAAGTATACACCCACTTTCAGCCCTGCTGCCGTAGCTCCCTTGATGTTGGTCTTGAAGGTAGGGTCATCGATCAGTGCTCCCTGAGAGGAACCGCGATAACCCACACGGATGATCACGTAGCTGACACCGGAATTCTTCACGGCGTTCCAGTCAATTTTTCCATTCCACTTGGACACATCGATTCCCATGGTGCCGGAACCAACTACCAGAGATCCGTCACTGGCAAAATTGTATTTTGCGCCCTGAATGACCTGTTCTCCGGTAACCTTGTTGCCATCCGCTGTAAAGAAATAAAGCTTTCCGTCCAGTGTCTGCCATCCGGTGTATTTCACATCACCTTTGATAAAGAACTTAGAGGCAGTAAAGTAATCCGCATAGACTGCTTCACGATAGCTGTCACCATCCTGTACATACAGCTGTACACCGCTCTTGTCTTTCAGCTTGGTAGTTTTATCTTCTCTCGCATTGGAAGCCTTTACTGTTACTGTGCACTTGGCTTCCACCTTGTTGCTGCCTTCTGTATACGTTACCGTTACCGTAGCACTTCCCGCTTTCACACCGGTGATAGTAATGGTCTTGCCGCTTACAGCCACAGTTGCTATACCGGTATCGCTGGAAGCCGCACTTACGGTTCCACTTCCGCTGACTTTTGCGGTAACTGTATCCGTTGCCTTCTGATAAGTCGTCACTGCCGTTTTATCCAGAGTAATTGTCGCCGCCGGAGTCGCTGTAGGGGTTGCCGTAGGAGTCGCTGTAGGAGTTGCCGTAGGGGCCGCTGTCGGGGTTGCCGTAGGGGCCGCTGTCGGGGTTGCTGTTGCCGCCGGGGTTGCTGTTGCCGTCGGGGTTACTGTCGGAGTCGCTGTGGGCTCTGCAGTCGGGGATACTGTCGGTTCTTTTGTAGGTTCTGCTGTGGGCTCTGTTGTAGGTTCTGCTGTCGGTTCTGCTGTCGGTTCCGCTGTTGGTTCCGCTGTAGGAGACACTTCTGCCATCCGCAGGAACTTACCGCTGTAAGCCACCGTTACGGTCTCCGGATTGGTAATGGTATCCTTGGATACTTCTTTATAAGTATTGGCAGTCGCGGTACTTGCCACCCACTGCACAGTATCCTGCAGTGTGGACTCTACAGTAGTATCCTTGATCTGTGTATCCTCTTTTGCAGCATTGATCTCAGATTCTTTCTTGATCTCATTGGAGACATCGACCTTTTTATAGGCGATATCTTTCTTTACTTCTACTTTCTGTGCTGCTGTCGGCAGAACATAGTCCTTGTATTTATCATCCGTCAGTGCGTTTACCGCTACGGAGTAATTCCCCGGCGTAATACCCTTTTTATAGATAATACCGTCCATATCGTCATCAGTCCAGGTCTCGGTCTTGCCGTTGGGATCTGTGATGGTTACGCTGAAGGGTACGTTGGAGATCAGCTTGCCGGTCTTTTTATTGTTAAATTTGATCTTCAGATCCTTCTGTACAGAGACCAGCTCCAGTTCTACCGTACCGCCGTTGGTGTACTCTGCCTCTTCATATTCCTTCTGTTCTTCCGGATCTTCTTCTACCGCATTGGCTGCCGCAATCTTTGCCATCTGTGCGTCTGCCACTGCCAGAAGTCCCTGCTCACCGATCATCTGGATGCCGTCCAGCTGTGTTCCCACGCTGACGAACTCCGATACCTGTCCATCCACTGCCCGGGCACTGGCATAGACACTTCCGGTCACGATAGCCAGAATCAGTACCGCCACTCCGGTAGCTGCCATGATCCGGTCCATGGTACTCAGGTTCAGGAATTTTGTCCAGATTACAGCGATTCCGCCCTGCTTTTTGCCCCCGGTCTTTCTCCTGCCCGTGGGAGCCGGCTCTTCCTCGTAATCCTCGTCGGCATAATACTCCTCATCGTCACTCTCTTCGATGTACTCCACATCATCGGCATAGTACTCCTCACCGTCTTCTTCTCCGGTGTGCTCTTCCTCATCGGCATAGTACTCCTCACCGTCTTCTTCTCCGGTGTACTCTTCCTCATCAGCATAGTACTCTTCGCCGTCTTCTTCTCCGGTGTACTCTTCCTCATCGGCATAGTATTCCTCGCCGTCGTCTTCTCCGGTGTACCCTTCCTCATCGGCATAGTACTCTTCGCCGTCAGTCTCTTCCGGATACTCTTCTTCATCGGCATAGTATTCCTCGCCGTCGTCTTCTCCGGTATATTCTTCCTCGTCCCAATCGTAACCATCCTGTACGTCTTCTTCCCAGTTACGGTCCGGACGTTTTGTATGGTTAAATAATTTTTTCATCTGATCTATCCCTTCTGCTCATAATTCTCGGTGTAACAATTCCGTAACATTATAGCATTGTATTTTCCCCACATCAAGGCATTCACCCATTTCTTCAGAATTTCTTAAATCTTTCTAATATTATGGACTTTCTTTTCGTATAATAGTAAAATCAATATAACTCTTTTTACCACTACATTATTGAATTACCTGAAACGGAGAGAATACATGAAACGAAACAATAACAACCATAATATCCACGCATCTTCTGTGAATGACATGCCGGATATTGAGATTGTAGATCTGGAAAACGACACAATGCAAGACACAGATTCTGGTAATTTCCATTCCGGGAATACTCGTTCCGGTTCTGTGCACAATTTCCATACCGATTCCGATGACGACATAGAAGACCTTTACGTAGATGCCGATGAAGAAATCCCTGAGGGCGAAGAGTCTGCGGCCCCTGCCGGTATCCGGCGCTTTCTGAATTTTCACGTACTGTTTGCTCTCGTGCTTCTTATTGTTGTCGGCGTGGTAGGATACCGCGTCACACACTGGGGACAGAGGATCAGCCAGTCCGACATCTTCAAGGACGGACAGGGTTCCTACGACGACAGTTGGGATTCCATCCTTCCCCTGACCGACGAAAACGGTCAGATGATCATTAATGATGCTTCCAATATCGTTGTCTTCGGAAATGCTCCCTTCGCAGATGACAGGGACTCTTCCGACAATCTGGCCAATCTGATCGCCAAAGAGACCGATACCACCGTTTATAACTGTTCCATCAGCGGAAGTTACCTTGCTGCACAGCAGTTAAACTACGACCCCACCGTTGCCCCCATGGATGCTTACTGTCTCTACTGGCTGGTGAACCTGGCCGTTGGGGTTCCTCTGGATGGCTATTACACCGATGCAGCCAATGCTCTGGGCGACAAGACACCGGCCGAAGCAGAGGAAGTAATCAACACACTGAAAACTCTGGATTTCAACACGATCGACACCGTTGCCATTATGTATGATGCTACCGATTATCTGTCCGGCAATGCCATGTACAGTGATGAGAATCCCACGGATCCCACGCAGTTTACCGGCAATCTGGAGGCCAGCATTGAAGTATTGCAGAACTATTACCCCCAGATCCGCATTATCGTTATGTCTCCGACCTATGCATATGCTGTGGATGAGAACGGCGACTATGTAAGCTCCGATATGTATATTTACAACGGCCGTGATGTCTTATCCACTTATGTGATCAAGGAATGTTACTCCGCCAATATCCACAGCGTATCCTTCATGGATAACCTGTACGGCAGCATTACCGAAGACAATGCCGATGAATATCTTGTCGACAATCTGCACCTGAATGTAAAAGGACGTAAGCTCATCGCCAAACGTTTTGAATACTTCCTGAATTACTATTCCAAGGATTATGCATCCCAGGAAAAATAATTCCGGTCAAAAAAGGCTCCCGAAGCAGCCAGTTACTTTGCTGCTCCGGGAGCCACTTGTTTTTCCCTGAAATCTCATTCCTTCATAAAGTAATACAGATCCACTGTGGAATCTTTGTAGATCACATATCCGTGCATTCTTCCGAATTCTTCAAATTCCTGATCCTGCATCTTCCCCACCAGTTTTTTATCTTCCGACAGGATCACATAGGCACAGGCCTCTTCTCTGGCCAGTTCTGCCAGCTCCTGTACATCAATGACCTCCTGCTCCATAACATCATAAAGATCATTCTGCACCGTCCACTTGCTCACCATAATGTCCCGGCCGTAGGGCATACAAATCACATTGGAATACTGTCTCACATACTGCAGCAGTTCTCCCGGGAATGCCGCCATGACTTCTCTGCCCGGAACCTCAATGGTATCACAGATATCCACAACGCTCTGGGGTACATGATACGCATTTTCCGCCTTCTGAAAATTGGGATTCCTGTAGATCAGACTGCCGGATATCGTAAACAGCACAATAGCCAACGTTATCCCCACATATCTTTTTCTACCGGCGAGTTTTCCACAAAGCTGCACCGTACCGAAAGCAATCACCGGTGTCACAGGCAACAACCACAGGATCCGGTAATAGATTTCCCCATCCGCCATCTGAGAGACGATCTTCGCCACCAGCGGATTAAAAAAGACAAGCAGCAATACTAACGGCACATAAAGAAACATCACCCGGATATATTTTCTTTTCTCTGTGAGCCACAGATACAGCAGACTCACCAGGAACCACAGAACGATCAGTCCGGTCCCCATATATTCCTGAAACAGCTTTAAAGCATCCATTCTTCTCCTCCGGTCCTATCATCCCAACAGCAAATACATTCCGGCATACACAATGCAGGGAATACAACAGCCGATCAATGGCAGTATGAGTTTCCATTTTCTGTAACTGACCGCACCACAGAGCCCGGCCGTTCCCACCAGCATACATGCCAGCAATGCTCCCATGGTACTGGCCAGACAGCAGGCCGTCATCACAGATCCCAACAGCACCCAGAAACCGACAGTGATCTTCTGTTCTTCCTGTATTTTTCGAAGCAGTGTCAGCAGCAGGAAAAATATCATGGGGATCAGGATACTTCCCAATGCAGCCTTCCCCTGTCTGCTCCTGGCAATCATAAAATTCTCTACAGTATAATAAGAATAATCTCCGAAAAGCACCAGCACTTCCGTACAGAGTAAAAATGCAGGCAACGCCCATTTCTTCCGGTATGCGCCCTCTCCTGCGAATAATACCCTGCTTCCCAGAAGATAAAATACTCCGTAAGTCATGGAGATCAGAGCGACCGGCACCAGAGTCTTCGCCACGATCACCGTAGTGATGCCGGTCATCTGGGCCAGCCATGCGATCCAGATGGGAAAAGGTGCCAGCCCGTGTCTCACATCCAGTTCCGTATGCATTCCCGTATAAGGGATCTTCTGATACATCCTGCCGGATTCCTCTGCCGCTGCGGAGATTGCCACATAATAGGCATCATCACCGTCACCGTAGACCATCAACACTGCCAATACCAGCTGTACCAGCAAAAGCACACCAGACAGCACCCACAAAATAATCTCTGCTTTCTCCGGCTTTGCTTCCCGGACTGCCCGCAGAGTACGGGACTGCCGGAAATACCGGACCGTTGCCGCTGCCAGCAGCACCAGGATGAAGCCGCAATAAGCTACGGTCACCATCCACATACGGCCTTCCAACAGGATCACCGGCACACAGATCACCTGAAATCCCGCCCATAGCAGCATCTGACCGCTAATCCACGGAAATACCGGATTTCTACAGGGTTTATCCACATTTAAAAAACAATTTCCCACCCATGCCGGTATCGCTACCAGCAGAACGGCAAGCCACAGCAAACGAACTGCGATCATGTTTCAACCTCATTTCTGTCTTCTTATCATTTCATTCCTTATCTGGAAAACATATATATCATATCTCCGTGCACGCCTTCCGAAAGCAGAAGTTCCTCCGACGTATAACCATACTTATCCCGGAGCACAGACACTGTTGCTTCTTTATCCACACCCGGTTTGATCAATACGATCACCCGGTTCAGTGCCTCCACGGATTCCGTATCCTTACGTTCCTTCAGTTCCTCTGCCGTTACCAGCAAAGTTTTGGTGTAATGCATAAATTCCGGCAGGTTCTCATAATAGCCCACTCCCGCATAAACGCAGATGCACGGGAACTCCTCATATTCTTCCGCCAATGCTTCCTGACTGGCATATCCCTGATAGAGGTATTCCCCATCATAGGCCGCAAGCCGCAGCCCCTGTACCACCACGAGCAACAGCACCAGCATGCCTCCCACGATCTGTTCTTTCCATCCGGAGATCTCTGTCAGTTTTTTTCCAAGGAGACACAATAGCAAAGCAAGCAGCAATGCCACAAACGGAAACAAAGGCATAATATAGCGGTCCACCAGATACGGTGACATGCGGGATGCCAGCAGAAAATATCCGGCCACCGGCACCATCAGCATCCAGGCCGCATCTCTTCCGGAATTTTCACCTTTCTGTTCCTGTTTCCCGGCCCGGAAGCTCAGATACAGCTTTCCCAGAAGCAGGATCGCTCCGGCGGCACATCCGCCGGTCAGAAGAGGCGCTCCCACTGTCCGATCCGCCAGAATTCTGCCAAATGCAGCCAGTCTCTGTCCATAACCGGCAAATCCGGAGGCCAGATTGCCGAGCGCTTCCGTCCCTCTTCCGCTGGAGAACACATCCGAAATTGCAAAAGGGAACAATACCAGTCCGATCACTGCAGCGATCACCATGGACCGTATATAGCACCATAATTCTTTGTTCCTGTGCCGGTACAGCAGTATCACTGCGGTAACCGCCGCCAGCAGAAGGCAGTAAAACAGGAAAAAATACTGTGTCAGGAAACCCAGCACCGTAATAGCGATAAGGCCCTTGTTTTTCTTGTCAAACCCGTTATTCTTCCATTTTTCCACATGGACGGAAAACAGGGCGACACACAGACAGGAAACCAGCCCATACATACGGATCAGCAGCACCGTAGCCAGTGCTCCGGTACTCATTCCATAGAGCAGCACCGCCAGGATCCCCAGCTGTCTTCCCTTTCCTTCCAGGGAAAACACATCTGCCAGCTGTCTCCCCAGCCGCAGTAAAAGCCACAATGTAATTCCCAGACAGACCAGATTGATGCTGCATCCAAGCCACGGTGACAATGTTCCCCGAAAGACAGAACTCATGGCATGCAGCAGCATAAAATGTACCGGCGGATGATTGTCATCTTTTACATTAAAATAAACCGACAGATAATCAAAGGCATCTTTCTGACCCACCGTGACATAATCCTGAAACTGCCGGTTCGTGATCCAGACCGGTTCCTCATAGACATCTGCTTTATAAGACAACAGCTTACTGTTTCCCCGGTTCCTAAGCACATCTGTTACTGTATTTTTCAGATTCTCCAGAGTCTCTCCCGCACTGTCCCCCTCGATCTCCTCGTTCACGAATTTGGCCAGACGCCCTTCCGGCTGGGTAGGTACGATCCAGGGATTATACCTGGCATTTGCCAGTTCAAAGCTCAGAAGTTCGTCCATGTGATAGCCTTCCTTCCGGCTGACTCCCGCACCCATCAATACCAGGCACAATATAACTGCCAGCAGTTCCGGCAGGATTTTTTTCCATTTATCCCGTTTTTCCTGTCCAATCATAGGAATCTTCCCATCTCCGTTATTATTCATTATCCATTACCCGATAGAGATAAATGCGGTAATAGCTGTTCTCTGTCTCAAAGGCCTCCGGCCTCATCAGTTCCAGACCGGTATCCTCACTGTGATCGATATAGGCTGCCGACAACAGATAGCTTCCGCCCAGCTGCCTCAGACTTTCCGCATCGATCGTATAGTCCTGAAAATAAAAGCCGCCTTTTTCGATCGTATAATAGCCGGGGCATTCCGCGCTGAACAAATAGCAACGATTCCCCCAATGGTCAAAGCTGTCTTCCAGATATTCACTCTTGTCCAGCTCCGGTGCAATGATCTCCCGGAAACGGTGCTTGTACTCCAGAGAATAGTTATTTGAATAGCCGTCCAGACAGTAAAATCCATGATACAATGCCGCAGCGGGATCGATCCCCAGACTTACGACCCGGTAATCCTGTGGTTCTTCCCCGGTATTCTCCCGCAGGTACTCCTGTACCTGATCCAGCACATCCACGGCATAATAATCCCGGAAGCTCATGGCTGCATAATTCCGGTTCACCAGTTTTTGCAGATTGGGCTTCAGATTGCTCTCCAGCAAAATCTTCCCGGCTGTTGCCACGGTAAGAAGCATTGCGGCCATTACGATGATCCCCGGGATCACACCGTTCCTGCGTCCGTTCCCTGTTTTCTCCGCTCCTGTGTCTCTTTCCGGGAGCTGTTCCGTCAGCAATAACAGGCTGCACCCCAGAATAAAATACCACAGGCAGGGACTCAGCCACAGGACTCTGTTGGCCTGAAAACCCTTCAGAGCACCCAGACTGGAACGGATAGCGATTCCGATACTGCTGTCCCACAGTGCGGCCACTGCCGCAAAGCCTGCAATAACGGCCAGTGACAGGCCCACGGCTTTCCATAACCGTTTTTCTCCGCCCTCAGGTGCATTCTTTTTATCCGCTATGTCCTTCTTCGTTGCCCGATTTAGGAAAAATAAAACAACTGTTGTCATCAACAGCACCACGAGGATCAGTCCATGATAATCCACACTGTGCTGTCCTCCCTGCAGGAGGTTTGTTTTCAACTGACTGAAAAAGTCCACCGGGCTGAGCAGATATTCCGATTTGTGAGAAATCTCTTCTCCCTGTCCTCCGGACAGCTGAAGCAATAACGAACCGTTCTCAACGATATACGTAAGCAGCAAAATCCCCCAGGCTGCAGCCTGTCCGGCGGAGAACTGTTTCCTTTTCTCCACCAGTGTGACGATCTCCCATACCGCCCAGATTCCCAGCACAGCAAAACCGGATAACACCAGGGAAGAATTACATCCGAAAAGCAGTACATAAAAATAACAGAGAATCCGAAAATTCTTCGGTCTGTCCTTTTCCCCCAGTCGCAGTACACAATACATTAACAGCGGCAATCCATACTGGGACAGCCCGTACACCGGCAAAAACGGCAGATACGCATACATACATCCGGTCAGCATGGCTATGAAACCGACAAGTCCTTTTCTTCTCCGCAGTGTTTCCGATGTTTCTCCGGCCCATCCAAGCAGGCAGAACATTCCCAGATATCCGGCAAAGCTGCCAGCCACCTGCATACAGGCCAGTGCCAGTTCCGCAGGCAGCCACCGGTATAACAGCACACAGGCGGGGGCCGGCATGGTAAGCGCTGTTTTTGCTGCACCGTTCATGAATTCCGGCAATACACCGCTGCCATCCCACAGATGTCTTGCCTGCAGAAGATAGGCGATCACCTCACCGTCCAGCTGATCGTGATACACGAACACAGAGTCCTTCCCTAATACAAGATACGGAACTCCCATAAAAAATACTGCCAACGCTCCCAGAAAGAACCAGACTTTTTCTGATTTCTGCGTTTTCACTTTTGTTGTCATCTTCGTCATGGTTCCTCCTTCCCGCGTTTCTGCTGTCACAATTCTATTATTTCTCCGGGTTGTCTTCTGTATCTCCGGCGCTTATGGTCCTATCGGTCCAGAGGATCATTCCCACAAGCCACAGAGACCCCGGCAGCAATCCGTTCTTGTAATCCAGGCATCCGGCATCCCGCATGGTATACCACAGGATCATGCCTGCCGCAGTGATCACACAGACTCCTGAGATCTTCCAGAACAGGCTTCTGTCCGGTACTGTTTTTTCTTTTTTCTGTCGGAGCATGGCAATGATCCCGCATATCATGCCGCTCACGACCACAACAGCGATTCCCGACAGGAACCACCAGCTGCTGTATTTTAACAAAAGCTCTGTCAGCCTTGGATCTCCCGTCATCATAATGTCTACATTTCTGCCAGAGAAGGAGTCATATCCCCTGCCGTCCAACAGCAGCTGCAACAGTACCGTAGGCATGGCATATCCGAGGCAATCCCAGGCGATCTGATGGATATTGTCGGAAGTATACGTCTTCAGATGATACCCGGCATACTCTATGAATATCTTCTGTGCTTCCGCCTTGCCGAAACGATCCTCCAGCGTCTTTTGTATGCCGGACTCCATGGTTCCCGCATAATACCCGGCATTCCTCATCTCTTTCCAGGTCATCCAGGTACGTAGCTGTTCCGGCCATTCATCGTATTCTTCTTCCTCTCTCATATGCGTCCAGCTGAACCGGCGCATCATGGCGGCGCTCACCGTATTCTCCGCCTTCCCGTAGCTGCCCGGTGTCTGCCACATGGGCACCAGCGTGAATAAAATTCCCGCCATTGCCAGAAGGAGCAAAAGTTCCCGGCCTACTCTCTTTTTCTCCGTCTTTCTGCTCCGTAGCTGCCACAGATGTATCAACCACAGAACAATAAGCGGTACCAGCCCCAGATACAGATTCTCCACCACACACAGTGTACTGAGCGCCCACCAGATTCCGGCTTCGAACAGACCATGTAACGGTCTGGCCGGCGCTGTTGCCTCACCATCCTCCGCCACAGCATCCTGCCGCAGGATCCGGATCACCGCCGACAGTTCCAGCAGTAAAAAGGAATATCCCGGAGAATTCGGCAATACGGCCAGATGACTTTGCATGGCACAGGGAAAGGTCAGAAGCGCCAGGCTTCCCCAGCACAAAAATATCTTTTTCCCTGTCACTCCGCATGCCCGTAAAAATACTACACCGGCATAAAATGCAATCAGGATCTGTACCGTATATACAAAAAAAGTATAAGGGATAGAACTTATGGATTCTATCCCTTTTACAAGCATCAGAAAAAGAGGGTAGCCGATCCCCATGTAGTCATCACACACAAGTGTCTCTGACGCTTTCAGCCATGTGTAGCTATCGCCGAATTCCGGAAAAATTACAAAGGATCTGACGCCCCAGCAAATTCCCAGAAGAATCTGCACGGAGACACCCAGGAACAGAAATCTGCCTGCAACCTGTGCAGACGCTCTGCCAATTTTTTGCATGTTACTGCTCCTCTAATTCAAAAAAGTTTTTCACCAGTCCACAGATGAAATCCACCTGATCCAGTGTCAGCCCATAGTACATGGGAAGTCTTACCAGGCGCTCGCTCTCTCTGGTAGTATAACGGTCCTCGCCGTGGAACCGGCCGAACTTCTGTCCTGCGGGAGAAGTATGCAGCGGGATATAATGGAATACCGTAAGCACACCGTTCTCCTTCATATAGCTGATAAATCTTGTTCTCTGTTCCAGATCTCTTGCCTTAATGTAGAACATATGCGCATTATGCACACAGCCTTCCGGTACGGTGGGCAGGTCGATCTTTCCCGCTTTCTTTAAGGGAAGCAGCTGCTCATAATAGCGGTTCCAACAGGCAAGTCTTGCCTCATTGATCTCATCAGCGATCTCTAGCTGTGCATAGAGATAAGCCGCATTCATATCACTGGGAAGATAGGAAGATCCGTAATTTACCCAGGTATATTTATCGATCTGGCCCCGGAAGAACTTGCTGCGGTTGGTTCCCTTCTCCCTCATGATCTCCGCTTCTTCCACATCCTTCTTATCACGGATCAGCAGTGCTCCGCCCTCACCCATGCTGTAGTTCTTGGTCTCATGGAAGCTGTAGGCACCGAAGTCACCGATGGTTCCCAGTGCTTTTCCCTTGTAAGATGCCAGTACACCCTGTGCGGCATCCTCTACTACCTTTAAGTTATGTCTTTTTGCGATGTCCATAATGGTGTCCATCTCGCAGGCCACACCGGCATAATGCACCGGAACGATAGCTTTCGTCTTCTCCGTGATGGCATCCTCGATCAGTGTCTCGTCAATGTTCATGGTATCCGGGCGGATATCCACGAACACAGGAACCGCACCGCGCAGTACAAAGGCATCTGCGGTGGATACGAAGGTGTAAGCAGGCATGATCACTTCGTCCCCGGGCCGAATGTTACACAAAAGTGCTGCCAGTTCTGTCGCATGGGTGCAGGAGGTCGTCAGCAGACATTTTCCGGCTCCGGTCCTCTCCTCGATCCAGGCATTACATTTTTTCGTATATTCTCCATCTCCGCAGATCTTCTGATTTTTTACACATTCCTGAATGTAATCTGCTGCTTTATCCACATAAGGCGGTACGTTAAACTTAATATCAATCTCTCTCATAACACATCCTCTTTTCTACTGTCTTTTAGCTTTCTCTATGTTCCCGCTTCCAGCTTCCTACGGCTGTCCCAGGCACATTTTCCGTCACATGACTGATAATATATTTCGGTCTTCCCTTGACTTCTTCATAGATTCTGGCAATATAATGGCCAATCACACCAAGGCTTAACATAATAAATCCGCCAATAATGAGGATCAGCAGGATCACCGTGGTAAAACCTTCCACCGCCGTTCCCATCAGATAGCGCACCAGGGTCTGAATCGCCAGGATCACACTGAACAGGATGGATACCCCGCCCATGATCGTCACCAGCTGCAATGGCAGTGTGCTGAAGGAAGTGGCATTGGTAATGGCATATTTCATCAGACTCCAGAAGGACCACTTGCTCTGTCCGTATTTCCGCTCCTGTACTTCATATTCCACAGTCTCCGTACGGAACCCCGCCCAGAAGGTCAACGCCCGGAAAAAGGTATTGCGTTCCGGCAGTTCCAACAGGACCTGTACTACTTTTCTGTCCAGAAGTTTGAAATCGGAAGAAGCATTCATGTCCATCTTGATCAGTTTGCTCATGATCTTGTAAAAAAGTCCGGCAGACAACTTATATCCCAGACTCTCCTTACCGCGGTCGGCCTTGATACCTTCCACGATCTCGGCACCCTGCTGCCATTTTTCCCACATCTGTGGAATCACCTCAGGCGGATGCTGCAGATCACAGTCCATAACGATCACCGCATCCCCCGTAGTCAGCTCCAGGCCTGCAAAAATTCCGGCTTCCTTTCCAAAATTCCGGGAAAACTCCGCTCCCCGTACTCTCGGATTCTTGGCCGATTCTTCCTTAATGCGTTCAAAGGTTCCGTCCTTCGAACCATCACTGATAAATACCAGCTCATAATCGATCCCGTGCTGTTCCAGCAGTTCCCCCAGTACTTTTGCGGTATTGGCAATATTCTGTTCTTCGTTATATGCCGGTAAAACAATCGATAATAATGACATCCTCTAATCCCTTCCGCAGTTCTCGGTCTTGACATACAGGATTCCATCCACAACCCTGGTGGAATTCGCTCCCGGAAAAGTATCCATGTCAATGTATTCCTGCGTCATATAAATCTCACCCACAGTATCCGGATCCAGAAAATTCAGGGTTGCGCCCAGATAGTTCTGCATAAATGCCTGATAATCCGCTCCCTTATAGATCAGATAGTCTCCGCTGAGACCGATCATACCGTCCGTGACTTTTCCGGTAATATCCGTAGTGGGGAATTCATCATACCCGATGACACCCACCAATGCAATGGGAATTCCCTGATAGTACCCTTCCGTCTGCTCGATCCTGTCCAACAGACGTACACAGTACGCATAGGTCTTCTCGTATTTTTTCTCCAGATTGGAATATCCGATATTATCCGATACTCCATAATTGAATACCAGGATTCCGGCCGCCAGTAATGCCACCCACTGGATCCCGATATCTGTTTTCCCGTCCTCCGACGCATATCTGTCCACAAATGCCAGCATCAGGATCAGATATAATACCCACTGATACCGCATCAGCAAATGATAGGTCAGATTCGGAGAAATCACCAGAATCACATTGGTCAAAAGCGGAAGTCCCGCCGCCAACAGAATTATTATAACGAAAAATGCCGGATTCTTCCACCATTTTCTTCGCAGCATGCTTCTCACCAGCAGATAAGCCACCAGAAGCACCAGTGCCGCACAGGCCGTAAAAGAGAAAATATTGTTCACCAGCACATTTCCATGCACCGTAAATGCCAGAAAATCAACATACATTCCCCGGATCGTTGCAAACAGCCCCAGACCGGAACCTCCCTGCTCCATGGAATTGATCCCCTGATAGGTATCCAGCACCTTTCCCTGTAATTTCAACAGAATCTGCAGGATTACGTAATACAATGCGGCTCCGGCAACTCCCATGCCCAGGTAACGAAGTACATAGAACGCTTTCGTCTTCCAGCCCTTCTCTTCCATAAAAAAGAGCAGGATCACATATACGCACAGCAGAATGGCAAAGGGCAGATATGCCTGATAGATCCCCATACTGAACGCAAGACATACCGCCCCGGCCAGCCAGCCTTTTTTCTGTTTTTTCGTAAAAAGCACTGCCAGAATTGCGAGAAACAGTGCCATCATATAACCATCCATGGTAAACACATAGGCAAAAGTGGATGCCAGTGCCGGAAAAGAAACCAGCAATCCGCTCACTGCCATGATTACCAACGGGTCTGCAAGTTCCAGCAGTTCCGTCAATGCCACCGCCGTCAGCGCCAGCCAGAGCAGACCGATCAGACCAATGATCCACGGAATGGTAAAATACGAAGAAAAGCCGCATGCCACAGACAGAAACCATCGTCCGGAAGTGATCATATTCTGATCAAAATACATACTGCTCAGGCCGTCATGATTCGGAATATCCGAAAGCATCACCGGCAGATGGATCAGAATCCCCAGTACAAACGCTGAGAGAAAGGCGATCTTCCATGTATTTTTTATTTTTGTTCTACTAGATTGAAAAAAATCCCACGGGGTCTTCATCCGTCTGTCACTCCTTATTTAGTCTTTCCGCGATCGTCTGTGCGATCTTCTCTCTGCCGGTCTCATTGGGATGCAGGCCGTCATCGGTATAGAGATACAGATCATCCCAGGTGTCATGTGGATAATAGTCATGATAGATGTCTATGACTTCTACATTCAAAGCCTCACACAGCCCGATTTCCGCATTGACATAATCCTCCAGCACACCACCGCCCAGATCATATTCCTCACAGGTCAGTTCCGGATCCGTATACCAGGTATAGGGTGGGGTGATGAAGATAATGCGCAGCTCCGGATAGGCTTCCCGCAACTCCTTCACAATACTGCGGATAGCTCCACAGTAGGTATATTCATCATACGGATCTGACGTGGATTCGATGGGAGTGCCTGAGTGATAATCATTCAGTCCGGAACCGATAAACAGGATCTTCACCTGGTCAAAATCGATCTGTCCCAGATCTCCCAAAGTATCCTCAAAATAATCCGTGGCTGCTTCTCGGATGTGAATGGTCCTCTGGACACCGAAATCCTTCACCACAAAGGAACGTACCAGTCCGGCCGCAGAAATGGAATCCTTGGTATATCCCAGCCTTCTCTCCGCATCCGCTCTGCCAAGAACCGTTCCTCCCAGCCCACCGTTGTAGCATTTTAAACCTGTCTTCTCCTGAAGCTTTGCTGCGATGGATGTCTCATCACGGCACAGACCATATACACTGTCTCCCAGAAACACTACATCATAAGGAATCCTCTGATATTCCCGGTCCCCCGGAAAAAACAGTACCAAAAGCAGCACGAACAAAACAGCTGCTGTCACACTATATAAAATTTTTTTCTTCCAGCTGCCGTTTTTCTTCATAAACCTCAGATATTATCCTTCTATTCTTCTATTCCCGCCGTCTGCAGGATCTCTGCGATCCGGGCAGCCCCCTGCCCGTCAATCAGGGTTCTCTCCGCTTCATAGGTTCTCTGCCGCAGTTCCCTGTTCTCACAGGCATTCCGACACCAGCTGCCGATAGCTTTTCTTGTCTCTTCCGGTGTGTAATGCCATTTGCCGGCATATCCGGCTTTTTTCTGCTTTCCCAGCCATTCCGTCAGCCCTTCCTGGTTCTCTGCGTAAGAAAAACAGACAAAAGGCACTCCCAGCACCGACAGTTCATAGATCGTCGTCCCACCGGGGGTCGCCGCCAGCTGACAGGCCGTCATCAGTCCCGCCATGTCTTTCACATCGCAATGCAGAACCACGTTGTTGTGCTCCGAAGCATATTGCTCCAATTTTTCCCGGTTCGGATTAAACCTTCCCACCACCAGATGATACCTTATATTTTTTCCCGCCAGACTGTGCTCACACAGTTCCCGCAGGATTTCTCCCGCAATGTTGTCTTTGTCTCCGCCACCGGTGGTGATCAGGATATCCGTTACATCATCCTGCAAAATATACTGTGCTGCCGCCTCACAGAACTGCTGCCGCACCGGCACATAAGCAGCTCCGAGATACTGTCCGGTACTGCTTCCATACAGTTCCCGATACTTTTCCCGGGAAGCAAACAGATTGTAATTGATCACACCGTCCACCGGAAATGCATGCTGCTGCATATCATCCAGCAGATACACCCTGCCAAACCGGTGCAATGCCTGCAAATAAGCATCCGTCACCGCATAGCTGTCCACCAGAAAAACATGCCCGCTTCCCCGGATCAGTCCTTCCAGCGCCGAAAGCTCTCCTTCCAGGTCGGCAGGATCCGTCCCAAGGATCTTCACCGGCATGTTCCAGCTCTGCAACAGTTCCGCAGATGCCTGCTCCGCGCACAAAAAGCAGAGTTCTTCCGGATGCTCTATTCTTTTTTGTAATTCCTGTGCCACCGTGAGGCAACGCATCAAATGCCCTGCCCCCGTAACAGCACTGCCGTCCGCACGAAAATAATACATTTCCGCTCCTTACTGCTGTTCCTTCTCTGTGAAATCCACAAGAGACCAGTCCATAGGGGTTCCCAGCCTGGCATCTCTGGTGATCCGTTTGCCCAACAGTTCCTCATAATATCTGGTATGCAGTCCGCAGGAAGGTCTCACAGACCGCAGATTCTCCGGAGTAAACACATCCCCGGCCTTCATATCCTGTGCCACGAACAGGGAACGGGAATGTTCTCTGCTCTTTTTCTGCTTCGGTGTCAGATCGTAGGTCACCTTTCCTACTGCTTTCTCGATCATGCGGATGTGATCCACCATCTCTTTGAATTCTTCCGGTTCCATGGAGAATGCCGCATCCGCACCGCCGTCTGCTCTGCGCAGTGTCAGATGTTTCTCCACCACCTTGGCTCCCAGCGCCACGCCGGCACCGGCCACGGCACAGCCCATGGTATGATCAGAAAGACCTACCACACAGTCAAAGACTTCCTTCATGGAAGGAATCGTCTTCAGATTAATATCCTCATAGGGTGCCGGATAAGCGGAGGTACATTTCAACAGAATCACATTCTCGTTGCCCTCTTCCTTACAGGTACGCAGTGCCAACTCGATATCCGCCAGATAGGCAATTCCGGTAGACATGATAATCGGCTTGCCGGTACGGGCGATCTTGCGGATGAAAGGAATGTCGTTAATCTCGAAGGATGCCACCTTGTATACCGGTACCTCCATCTCTTCCAGAAAATCAATGCTGGTCAGATCAAAGGGAGAAGAAAAGAATACCAGTCCCATCTCCTCTGCGATCTTTTTCAGCTTTGGCTGCCACTCCCAGGGAGTATAGGCGGTCTCATACAACTTGTGCAGTGTGGTTCCGTCCCAGATGGTTCCCTGTGTGATCTGGAAGCAGGGATCATCACAGTCCAGTGTGATGGTATCCGGGGTGTAAGTCTGTATTTTAATGGCATCCGCACCGGCATCCTTTGCCGCCTGCATGATAGCCACTGCTCTGTCAAAATCCATCAGATGATTCGCAGACATCTCTGCAATTACAAAAGTGGGAGAATCTTCACTGATTTTATGATTCCCGATCATGATCTCTTTGTTCATAATAGTGCCTCCTTAAGGAAATACAATATGTTCGTACTTCTTGCTGTCCCGGATCCCTTTCCAGTGTTCCGCTGTCATGCGCATATATGTCACGTCATAAGCAGCTCCGTTTTTCACCACGTGGGCTTTTTTCTCTTCCACGACTTCACAGCCGCAGATCTTATGGAGCTGGATGACTCCCTGATTCAGGGTGAATACATCACTGTATACCGCATTTTTCCCAAGATCCAGAAACGCATGGTCATACATACTCATCTCCAGCGCCAGTGCCGTCTGGATGCTGCGCAGTTTTTTCTCGCCCACGTAATAGGCCCATCCCAGATCTCCTGTGGGATTCGTCAGCCCTGTGTAATTGATGACGCCGGCTGCTGTGCCGTCGATCTCAATGATCCAGTAGCTCACATCCGGATCCTGCTGCACTTTGGCAAACCATTTCTTCTGCCCTTCCAGAGTCAGCTTCGGATCCGTATTCATATAGTGGGTAATCTCCGGATCCATGCGCCAGCGCATGATCTGTTCCAGGTCTCCCTCTGTCACTTTTCTTAATGTAACACTCATTCGCAGCCCGCCTTTTCCAACAGTTCACGCATTCCTTTTAAATCAATGGCTTCGTCTAAGGGAATGCTGACACCAAGCTCTTCCTCCAACTGTCCGATGATCATGACATGCGCCAGGGAATCCCACTGCTCCACATCTTCGATCATGGTATCCTCGGTGATGGTTCCCGCCGGAACCTTTAATACATCTTCAATCAGCTTTATGATCTTCTCTTTCATATGGTTATCCTCTGCTTATCCTCATTTTTTCTAACATTTACCACTGTCCGGTCTTCCGTCCGGCAGCCGTCACCCAGCCCCAGGTCAATCGTATAAAGTCTCCTTCAGCCAGTAGGCCCTCTCCGGTCTCTCTGCCAGTGTGATCTCATAGCAGGTACCGCCCTCCTGTGTACTTTCCGTCCTGTGGTAACCCAGCTTTTCATACAGAGCTTCCACCGGCTTATTCTTGGCTGTCGGGATATATCTGCTGCGGAGTCCGGTATATCCTTCCTCCTGCATCTGCTCCTCGATACGGTCGATCACCGCATTCTCGATATTCCGTCCCATGACACGGCAGCTCATGACCAGATCCGTGATCTCCGGCAGTTCTCCGTCAGTATCCACGATGGCTGCTGCCACGATTCCGTTGTCTCCAAACGCATCCGTCACCTGATACAGAAATACTCTCTTTCCGGCATCTTCCACGATCTGCTGCATCTGCTCTCTGGTGTAGCGTCTGGTGGTCAGGTTGAACTGGTTCGTTTTATTCAAAAGCTGTGTCAGCCGGTCCAGATGTTCCTTTGGATCCACCGGGATCAGACAGATCTCCAGCTTTTTCACATAGTCTTCAAAGCTCACCGCCTGCTCTGCCATGGCATTTCTGCCGGCATTGGCCCGGTACTGTGCGGTCTTCTCCCGGTCCTCTTTCGTGATCACTGCCCGGGCAAAATATTCTTCATAAATCTTTGCCATGCAGGGCGCCAGTTCCTCCGGTCTTGCCGGGAAATCGGGCACAGTCACCTCCGGCAGCATCTGCCGTACCATTTCCCGTTCCGCTTCGCTGTCATCAAAAAAGACAAAGGAATCCGTTCCCAGATTCAGTTCTTCCGCCATCTTACGGATATTGTCCGGCTTCGGGTCCCAGTTGATCCTGCGGGCTGCGAAATCTTCCGGCCCAAGCAGCATATGGGGATGATGTTCCAAGATCTCCATGGCATCCTCTTCATTATTTTTGGATGCTATGGCTAACAGCACACCCTGTTCCTGCATCAGCTTTATGACCCGTTGCAGATTTTTATAAGCCAGACCACTGTGGTCTTCCGACAAAAGCACCGGTGTGTGATCTGTCTCTCCGGCCAGACCGCCCCACAGGGTATTGTCCAGATCCAGGACCAGCACCTTTTTAGGGGTGCGTTCCTCCAGTTCCGCCTGCTGTAATATTTTTTCCGCCAGAAGAGACTGGGTCTCCATCCCCAGCAATACTTTTCCCATATACCACATTTTCAGGGAAAACGCCTTCTCCTCGCCCTGATGCTCTATGATCCAGCGATAAGGAAATATCCGCACATTGGAATGTTTCTCCGTCAGCTGCTGCAGTGCAGCACTCCACAAACTCTCCAGCTGCTGTTTGCGTTCCGGATCCGCCAGCACAGCCAGTTCCACCGCCCACAGATATGCATCGGAGACATAGAACACACCATGCTCCGGCAGACAGCCTTCCAACGTCTGAAACCAGTTTCCGATCCGCTCTTTTGCTGTCTGCGGATCATAGTCATGTTCCAGCAGTTCTGCCAGATCCATGATCAGAAAGGTAATGTCTGGCTGAAACGCATGATAAGAGGAAGCCGGGTTCAGCAAAGCTCCCAGTTCATTTCCATAGCCTTCCGCATCGTAGACTTCCGCCTGTTTCTGTAACATACGGATCACCATATTCATATTTACATTGGACAATACTGCCAGTCTGCCTGTTGCCATAGTCTCAGATTCCTCCGGGATTATTTTTCCTCCGTCATCAGACGGTATTTCATCTCTGCGATCTTCCAGTCCGTCAGATTATCGATATCCTGCACTTCCAGTTCCGATACGATCAGGGGCAGAATATTTCCCACCATCAGCTTCTTATTCACTGCAAAGCGGTCCGTACGGAAGACATAGAACTGTCCCACATCATGATAATGGGGCTGCAGGTCCTGGGATCTGCTGTCCAGATATTCGGGATATTTAAATACCAACCGTTCCTGCTCCACTACCATGGCCCGCTGGGGCGGGTAGGAAAAGCTGACCACCGGAATCAGGGTGTCCGCATCGCTTGCTTCCAGCTGTTCTACCGCTGCTTTCAGTTTTTCCGCTGTCACAAAAGGCGCTGTGGGATAGATGCAGCATGCCACATCAAAATGCATGTCACGCTTCTCATATTCCGCCAACACTTCCGCCAGCACATCATTGGTGGTGGCAAAGTCTCCGGAAGTCGCCTCACTGCGGAAAAACGGCACCTCTGCGCCGTACTTTTTCGCAATCTCCGCAATCTCCGTATCGTCCGTGGATACCATCACATGGTCAAAAAGTCTGCTGGACAATGCCGCCTCGATGGAATATGCCAGAATCGGTTTTCCACAAAAATCTCTGATATTTTTCTTCGGGATCCGCTTGCTCCCACCTCTGGCGGTGATAATCGCTAATCTGCTCATTTTCCTAACCTCATCTTTCTCATGCCCCATGGCCGCCCTTCAGGCCCGTAGCTTCCATACAAACTGCCGGATCCTGTAATAGAGATAACACCGCAGATCGCTCTTTTTCTGCATGGCGATGAATTTGCGTTCCTCCGGCCCGGTATATTCCAGATAATATTTGTTCCTGTCGAACTCCGGAAAATGTCGTTCTGTCCCCTCCCGTAGTTCTTTTACAAAAGACAGCTTCGGCTTCTCCACTCCCGACAGATAGGAGAATAAAGTGATCACATAATACAGCTCCGTAAAACGGTATTCGATCTGCTCCCGGTATTCCGCAAGGAACCCTCTGTTCTCGCATTCCGTGTACAAAAGTTCTGCTGCTTTCATACGATCACGGCATTTTTCCTCCGTGATGTGATGTACCGTGGACACCGCATGCTGGTAATAATAATACAGCGGTTCCTCCACTCTCTCAAAACGTCGAAAGTACAGGCTCCACAAGGGGCCTGCACAGTTGTCTTCGTAGAAAATATGCTCCGGAAAATCCAGATGATTCTCCCGGATCACACTATGTTTGTAAATTTTCAGCACCATACTGCCGGGACGCATGAACAGTCTCTCATGCTTTTCCTTCGTCAGATCCCCGGTCTGATCCGGTGTATTGTTGACGATGACCTTCCCGACCTCAAAGGTATGATGATCCACCAGACTGTAATCGCAGCCCACCAGATCCGCTCCGGTTGCTTCCGCTTTTTTCAGAAGCTTCTCGTAATAGTCCGGTGACACCCAGTCATCACTGTCGATGAAACCGATCCATTCCCCCTGCGCCACCCGCAGTCCGGCATTTTTGGCACCGCCCTGTCTTAAGTTCACAGGGTTCGGAATGACACAGACCAGCTCCGGATAACGCTTCTGATAATCCAGCAGGATCTCCAGAGAATCGTCTGTAGAAGCATCATCCACGCAGAGGATCTCATAATCGTACAGTCCCCGGATGGTCTGTCCCACCAGGCTGTCCAGACAATAATTCAGTTTTCCCTCCGTCGCCATATTATAGACGGGCACGATGATGCTCAGTTTTTTACTCATAGGCGTTACAGATTTCCCCGTTCTATTTTTGCTCTGCCGTCTTCTACCCGATAGACAATGTCACATTTTTCAATGGTCTGCAATCTGTGGGCGATAATGATCAAGGTCTTGCGGCCGTGCAGTCGGTTGATAGACTCCATGATGGCTGCTTCCGTATCATTATCCAGTGCGGAAGTGGCCTCATCCAGGATCAGTACCTCCGGATCATTATACAGCGCTCTGGCGATACCGATACGCTGTCTCTGTCCTCCGGAGAGGCGGATACCCCGCTCGCCGATGCCAGTCTCCAGACCTTCCGGCAGAGTCTTGATAAATTCATCCAGCTGTGCCTCTTTCAATACTTCCCACAGTCTGTCCTCATCAATCTTGTCCTCCGGCACACCGAAGGCTACATTTTTACGGATGGTGTCATCCAGCATGAAGATCATCTGGGGGATGTAGCCGATATTCTTCAGCCATTTCCGGTAATTGCCCGGTTCCTTTACATCCACGCTGTCTGCATAGATATGTCCCGTACTGGGCTCCAGCAGTCCCAACAGAATATCCACCACGGTACTCTTGCCCGCGCCGGAAGTACCCACGATACCTACCGATGCCCCCACCGGGATCTTCAGATCCGCATGGTCGAAGATCAGACGCTCCGTATTAGGATAGGCATAAGTAATATCTTTCATCTCGATGCTTTCTTTTACATCCAGCTTTTCATCTTCATCGGTAGCAAAGGACATGTCGATATTCTGTCCGTTGATCTCATCCTGTAAATTATCGCTGACACCCATGAAGAAAGGTTCAAAATAGGCGATGGAATTGATCTGGTTGTTGATACGGTTCACGCAGGGCAACAGTACCAGTGCCGCTGCCGCCAAAGTTCCGAACACTGTCAGCATATTTTCTGTAGGCACACCGGTGGCCACCAGAAAGATCATGTATCCTACCATAGTGGCAACGCAGGCTGTCTCGATCAGCAGCTTCGGCACCTGATTGTACAGGCTGTAACGCTGTACGGCATCCACGTAGCCTTTTCCGCATTTGCGGTACTCGGATACGAAATACTGCTCCTTGCCGGAAATCTTTACTTCCTTGATACCCTGTACCGTCTGGGAGATCCATTTGAACAGACTGCTGTAATAGTCCTGATTGTCCTTACCGGCCTTGTACATGATGGGCTTCAGCACTCTCTTGATCAGCCACATCAACAGAAGCAATACCACCGCCATCAGGATCGTCATGGTACCGCTGGAAATAAAGCAGTAGCTGATGACAAACAGGGAAACCACGCTGTCGGATAACAGCTGTAACAGTGCCAGGATCAGTGCATACATATTGTTGACATCGGAAGTGATACTGCGCTGTACCACAGCGGTATCCGCATTCAGATAAAATTCATAACCTCTGCGCAGGTAATTACGCATCATGCGCTCGGAAGTGCGGAACTGGTTCGTATAGACAAAGGATAAAGTCAGCTTCTGCTGTACATAAGTAAACAGGTTCTTCACCACAAATACCAGAATCAGCAGCACCATGACAATAATGGAGAACGTACGATAGCTCTCCACACCCATGATCTCATAGCAGGCTTCCGCCACCCGGCTGTGTTGTACCGCTTCGGGATCAATGACGATCTGCATGACCTCCACCAGCATTCCCACACCGGCAGTCTGCAAAAAGGCACTGATCACCATGAGGATAATGAGTCCCACCATGGTTCTTTTCTGTTTTTTGTCCAGCAGGACACGTAATTTCTTGATGATCTGTATCATTGACGGTCTCCAAACTTATATCTGTTCATTCTGTCTGTGGATCAGTGGATCCTCATAGGCATCCATAAAATCAGGTCCGAGGCGTACCGCTTCATCCGCAAAAGGAAGTCCCTTTACCTCCGTAAATATGGTTACCACCTTTTTAAAACGCAGATTCGGGAAAAAGTTCAGCATCTCCATGGGCATGGATGCATCGAACTGGGGATATTCCGCAAAAAGCTTCTGGTAATCCAGCAGGTCTCTGGGATGGGGCTTTAAAAATATGGTGCCCTCTTTTTCATACATTTTGATAATATCCCGGAAGATCTGTTCTCTCACATCCAGTGCGCATACCGGATCCGTGAGGATCAATATTTTATCTCCCACCTTATTGCTCTCTTCGATCTGGTGTTCCAGTTCGTCTTTATTTCTCACGAATGCCTGCAGGAGCAGCTGCTTATCCTCCGCTGTCAGCCGGTCTTCCAGCGGCTTTCTGGGAAGTTCAATATATCGGGGACAGGGATAGCGGATGGCGGAAATGTCATTTACTTCCATATCCATGCAGTATTTTCCGTAGCCGTTCTGAACAAAGATCAGGTTCAGATACATGGACAGGAATGCCTTGATCTTAAAATGTCCACGGTTGTCATATCGCGCCGCGTCAAAATTCTTGAGACAGTTCAGGCCGTCTTCCACGGCATGATAGCGGATATGGTTCTGATTCAGGTAGTAGCCGATGGGATCGGAATCGCAGTAGACATAAATGTCCTTGTAAGTCCGAAGATCTACCGGCACATAAGAAGCCTCGAGTCTGGCATACTCCTTCGTAAAGCGGATCCGGTTCTTCAGATTCCCCAGAAAGCTTCCGGTGTCCTCCCGGTATTTTTCCAGTTCCGGGAAGAAATCTTCACGCTTCTCATCGAATTCCAGTACCTCTTCGAACAGTCCCGTGCTCTCCACCCGGGATTTCAGGTTCTCGAAATTATTGGACATTTTGGACAGCACTAAAGTAGCAGCCCCTGCTTTCTTCGCAGGATCTGCCTCCGCCCTTAATTTCAGTTCTTTTAAAAAAGTCACATATACATGATAGTATGTGTGACAGATATAGATTCTGTCTTTCATATATAATCTCTATTATTGCTTATTGCCGTATAATTTAGTAACTATTCACTCCCCATCCGCAGAATCGCTGCAATGCGGATTCCATGAATAGTTACACTATAGCACACTTTTCTCTTCCAGTAAAAAATCTTATGAAATTTTAAGAAAGTTGGGGCAACAGTTCAGCCATAGGATGGCAGAATTGGTGCGTGGGTGCTTGCACACAAGGCAACGATTCTGTCATTCTATGAGCGGAACGCAAGGCCAACGAAATAAAAGATGAGCCGCGATGCGGCGCCGGCTGCGAAGCAGACGCTTTTATGAATTGGCCTTGCGCTGAACTGTTGCAACGGCTGAACCTTTACAATCTATACACCCAGATCCCCCAGTAAGAGTCTTCTGTTTCAAAGTATCCCACAAGTTCCATGCCCATCCTGTCGGCATCGCCGATCTCAGCTCCGGAGAACAGGTACTCACATCCCAGTTCCCGCAATGCCTCCATGTCAAATTCCAGGCCTTCATAGACCAGTGTGTTTCCCTTTTGCAGGCGCATGTAATTGCCGGTAATGCTGTTGAACAGATAGCAGCGGTTCCCCCATGTATCAAAGTATACCCGCACTTCTTCGTTTTTCTCAATCTCCGGTGCAATAACTTCCCGGAATCTGTGCTTGTACTCCAGAGGATAATTGTTGGAATATCCGTCCACCGTATAAAAACCATGCATCAGTGCCGGTGCGGGACTGACTCCCAGATGTGCCACACGATAGGTGCTCTTGTCCCGGCCAATCGCATCATCGATCTCCTGCATCAGATCCTCTGAAAACCAGCTTTCCCAGGAGATATATCCCGTGATTCCGGATCCGTTATTGATCTGGTTCACATTGAGATACATTCCGGAATTCACTTTCAACAGCTGAAGCGTCGGCAACAGACACACTGCCAGGATCACCAGTTTTCCCGGCAGCATCCTGCTGTCGGTATGCGGCACTTTCGTTCTCCACAATACCGCTGCCGCCAGTGCGAACTCCAGATACCAGTCCGCAGGATACAGCCAATAGAACCGGTGGATCTGAAAATAGTGTAAAAATCCCGTAACGCTGTTTTTGAAATCAACGACCACCGTCATATGACAAAATGCATAAAACAATGCGATGCCGATCAGGAATAAAAAGTTGATAACAGCCGCCTTGTATATCATTCTGTCCGTTTCTTCCTTTTTGCAAAATGCTCCCAGAAGCAGGAATATGACAATCGGCAGGATCAGATATTTATGTAAGGACGGTGCGTGTTGTGCGCTGTTCCGGAAGAGGCTCCAAAAAGTCTCAAAAAAGGGAGTCGCGGAAGACACCATTTCTTCCCGGTGGCTGACATAACTGCTGTCTCCCACCAGAATCTCCAGGATCAGTGACCAGTTGACAATGACATAAGTCACCAGCAATTCTGCAAATCCCAGAACCGGCCATTTATTCTTTCTTTTTTGAAAGAAGGCAACAAGGAGTGCCAAAAGCCACAATCCCAGCACCACATAACCGGTATACACCAGGTGGCTGGTCAGGCCGAACAGTAACGTACACATCAATGCGGGAAGGATTCTTTTCCGTTTCCACAGGCACAGAAAGGCATATGCCACCAAAGGAATGCCGAATTCTGAAAGACCGTAGACAGGATATAAGGGCAGCACACAGAAACATGCCCCGGCTATCACCGCCAGAATACTGCTCTCCGTGCTCTCCTTTACCAACAGATACATTCCCAGAAACGCCAGCACAAAGCAGATCATATATTGTGTAAGAAACGCCACCCTGGCAGAAAACAGACAATACAGCGGCAGGAATAAAATGGCCGATGGCTGCATACCGCTGGCATTGACCCCTCCCAGCATCTCCGGATATACCGTACTGCCGTCCCATAAATGTCTGGCGGGAAGCATATAATTCATAATGCTTTCATCCAGCTGGTCGTTGATCTCAAAGATGCAGCCATCCCCCAGAATAAAATAGGGGGAAAAAAATACAACCACGATCAAAATTCCGGTCCACCAGAGAGGAATCCTGTCCAGCCACAGGAGGAACTGGTTGATCTGTCTGCCTATTGCAGGTTTTTCATCAGAAGTGAACAATAATATAGTCCCCCTTATCTACAATATACCCCTTCTGCGGATATTCCGGCAGATCCAGAGACTCTTCTTCCGCTGCCGCATAGAGACTGATGTCCTCCAGAGCCACCAGCTGATGCCCGTGCATTTCAAAAAATTTCACCAGCTCCGCATCGGAATCAAAGGCATAGCGTCCCCAGTCGATAACAGACAATGCCGGTGTCTGTGCCACCCACACTCCTCTGGATCCACGATTGTATTTATCCAGCAGATCCGGGTCCACCAGATCCGCCAATCGTTTCATCTTATAATAAACAGGGCTGCTATAGCTCACATAGGCATCCTGAACTATGCTGTAGGGAATATCATAATTTCCCGTGAAGATCACCGGTTTTGAAGTATCAAAGTCCCGTTCCAGATCCATTGCAATCTGATCCACGGTCTTCACTGCCGCATCATATTTTTTCTTGTCAAGATAGAACCATCTGGTCATATCCATACACTGGTTCCAGAGGATCACCGCCAGCACCAGAACTGCAAGTGCCCTCACACCAGCAGAGATTTTTCTGCCAGCCGTATTCTTCGCTTTTGGGGACAAAGTTCCCGTCAGCTGCCAGATCCCATACACAAAAAGCAGCGCTCCGTATCCACAGAAGACCGGCAGGAACTGTGCCGAACGGTACAATGTGGCTTTTCCTTCAATGAACAGAAGAGAAAATGCTGCCAAATAAGCGGCAGGCAACAACAGAAGTGCCCACAGATCTCTGCCGCGGATCACCCGCACCAGCGTCACCACAAGGATCACAGCCGCTGATAATATAAAAATCCGGATCGGCAGATAAGCATAGGCAAATACCCCATACAGCACAAAGGTCCTCTTGAGGATCATGGCAAGCTCCCCGAAAGCCCCCGGCTGCAGCATCCAGCCCAGCATTTCCGTCACGGAACGCTGTACCGCCTCTCCCCGCAGATATTCCAGGTGAAATGCTTTCGTCACTACCACGATCATCACACTACGCAGCACAATGGCCACAAGCGCCGCCACCGCACCGGCCACCAGTGTGGCAAATATGTCCTTCTCCTGACGTCCCCGTGCGATCCGCTCCGTCAGCAGCAAGAGCATCAGCCCCGCCAGCCACAGGATCATAAAGGACTCGTAACATCCCATGGCGATCCACAAAAAGACTGCCGCCGTCAGGATCTTAGCCACTGCCAGGCATCCCAGTTTCTGCCGGATACCGGATCCTTTTTGCATTTTCCGGGTACTGCTCTGCCATTCCCTGACACAGCACAGGCTGATGCCACAGCATAGATAGCCAATGGCGATACCGTTATGCAGGAAATAAGTAAAGACTTCACTGATCAGGGGACTGGAGAGAAAGACAGCACCGAAGAAAGCATAGCCTGCCGTCGGAACCTTCTCTCCCAATACAGAATAAAACAATGCAGACCAGACGACCGCTGCCAGCACCAGTATCACAACTGCCGCAAAATCCGTCACGAAGGGAACAAACTCTGCCAGCGATACCACCTTATTCAGCAAAAACAGAACCCACCGCCCCACAATGGCGATCAGTCCTTCTTCAAAATAATATAAGTATGGCGTATCATCGATGCCGATGGTTGCATTTGTCACCTTATAGCCGTAGGCACACACCGCTGTCAGTAACAGGATTCCCATATACAGGCGGTTCTGCTGGAAGTGTTTCCCGTAGCTCTTCCATTTCTGCATCACTTTTTCCATGCTTTTCATCCATTCCTTTTTCTTATTCGTCCATTACTGTGCTACTCTTCCTCCAGCTTCTCCAGTCGAAAGATTGCAAAATCATAATACATATAATGAAATTCCAATACCTGTTCATAGCTGTACTCATCTTCCATTTCATTGGGGTAGCCCCCCTGGAAGCAGATATACCACAGATTATCATAAGCGTCCAGCTGACTGTAACTGCTCAGTGCTTCCGTATTCACAAAAGGAAGACTGTACAGCTTATATGCGATCGTGTAGTAATGCAGTTCAGGATGATACACATTCAAAAAGATCGTATGCGTATACGGTCCGATGATCGCATCATTCTCCGTCATGTATTCCTCCACGAAATTCTCGTAGGTTTCCAGACCGTCATCATATTCCAGCCTGATCTCGGAGGTATACTGTAACAGGAAGCAGAGACCTGCCGTTCCCAGAAGGCCTGCAGCCCATATTTTCCTGCTTTTGCCTTTTGTGTTCTCCGTGATCTGTGCAAATCCCACGGCATACCACAGCATGACAAAGCCCATGCCCGGGAATGCATAACGGCCCATAAAACAGTTATTGACCGTAGCGGAGATCACGCCTCCCACGATACCCGTCAGGGCAAATGTGCCAAACGCGATGGCCGGTGCAATGTTATGATTCTGTCTCACCCAGTCCACGGCTCCGTAACTGAGTACCAGACATAATGCCATTCCCAACAGTACGACAATGCCGATGGGAGTCTCCACCGCTGAGAACCATTCCTTACAATAATCCATCACGGAATACAGCGTTGCCAGTTCCGCAGTGGAACCGTCATCGTAGCGCATCCGCAGGACAAATTGCCGGATCGTCACCGCCAGCCAGGGAGAAAACACCAGCGCCACCGTAAATCCGGAGATAAAATACCCCTTGATCAGCTCCTTCTTATGGCAGATCAGGATCACCGCGAAAAACAGCAGATAGAATAAGAACGTCTGGATCAATGCAAAGGTATGACAATATACCGTTCCGATACTGGCGATGCAGAATACGATCCATTTTTTCCGGGTCGGCTCTCTGAAAATGTCATAGGCAGACAGTCCCGTCAACGTCAGAAAGAACAGGGCCACCGCATACATTCTCACATTTCCCGCCTGTACACTGAAGATCGGCATCAGCAGGGAAAACAGCATAAAATACACTGAAATCTTACGGTCAAACAATTTTGCCACATAATATTTTCCCAGCAGCATATATCCCAGCATGAACAGCACGGACATCAGCTTCAGTGCCCAGAAATGGGTTCCTCCCCCACACAGATGATAGAAGCTTTTTAACAGCACATAGTAAAACGGTGAGTGATCATCCGTGGCTGTAATATAGATCAGCCGCTTCCAGGGCAGGGATACCATGGATGCCGAATAAGCCTCATCATACCAGAGGCTGTTGGTAATGCAGAAGGCTCCCCAGAGAAGCAATGCCGCCACCGGCAGTCCATGCCACAGCAGTGCCCACATATTGTTCTCTGTGAAATTATGCTGTTTTCTTCTCTGTGTCTCCATTACGTCCATAGTTTCTTCCCGTTCTGTCTTTTTTTATTTCACATATCAGATTTCAGATCTTTTATCAGTATCTCCGGTACAGCACCATATCCGCATCCCTGCCGAGCTCTTCATACCCTGCCGTCCGGCACATTTCATCGATGGCTCCACCGCTCACCGTTGCCAGATAACGACTCTGCAGCTCTGTCAGATGCTCCGTAATATATTCCCGTTCACAGCAGCTGATGCCAAAGCCCTTCGGTGCACTGTACAAAAGCTGCCATTTCAGATTCTGATGGCCTTCCGGGGTCTCATCTCCGAAGGTCCAGATCACTACATTCTCATAATTCGGCACCTGTTCTGTGTCCATGGCCAGTTTTTCCGAGAAGATTTCCCGCCAGTACTCCACCTGTGCCTGCCGTTCCTCTGTCACATAGGGAATCTGATAGTCATAGGGCTCCACCGCCTTGAAGCTGTACAGATACAGGAAAGCTGCTCCCAGAAGCACCGCTTTCTTATAATATCTGGTCTCCAGCATACTGACAATGAAAATGCCTGCTGCGATAAAGGTCAGGAAATGTTTGCTGCCTTCCACCATTTTGTACATGAGCAAATGTGCGAACAGCATGGCGATGAGGCTCAGGGCAAAATGCACTTCAATAACCAGCTGGTTGTGCAGTTTCCGTTTTCTGTCCTCTGTCAGTGTGTACGGTCCGAACAACGCCTCCCGTACCTTCTTATCCTCCGGCTCCATCGCGATCCGTTCCACCCGCTTCGCCCGGCGCAGTGTGCGGATGTCCAGAAAACTCTGCACCAACAGGATCAGCAGCACCAACAGATAACCGTCAAAAAAGGCTCCGGAAGCCAGACCATTCCGTCCCCCTTCGATACAATGTCTGTAGAATTCCAGTCCTTTCCAGTAAAGTGTTCCGAAAAGGTTGCGGAAGCCCGCGCCGATCCCATCAGTGAAAAAGGTAGTGATCCAGTCCGTATAAAACAGCGGTGTAAAATATTCCGCTCCCAGATAATGTTTGATCAGGGCATAGGTAATTCCCGTTGCCGCCACTATCAGAATCGATCCGATCCACCCTGCCTTTTTATTACGGCAGATCCAGAAATAGCAGGCCAGAGCCAGAAACAGCAGCATATAAGGCCGCATCAGGGTCAGCAGTACCGAGATCACGAACATGGCGATCAGTTTCCCGCGGCTCTCCCTTTTCAGATAGCTCATGGCCAGTCCGTAGAACAGGATCAGCAAGCTGAAGCAGATCACCTCCGGCATACCGGACAGCATATATCTGACAAACAGGGAATACAGGCTGAACAATACCGTCAGGATCCCCAGCTGTTTCCAGGTGGGCTTCACCAGCCAGACAAATACAAACATGGTGATTGTCAGCAGCACGATATTGCAGATCACCGGAGACAGCAGATTCCAGCCGAATAACAGTCCCCACAGGATCCAGGGAAATACCAGCACTGGACTCCATGCTGCAAAGGACAACTGCAGCGCATGACTTTCGTTAAAACCGAAATATCCCCGGGGAAAACCGTAATTTACGATTCCCTCCACCTGCTTGAAATAGAATAATTCGTCGTTCCATTCCGAAGAGGGAAGATACACCTGTCCGATGCTTCTTCCTTCCGCTGCCGTCCGTACCAGACAGCAGAGCAGGGGAAACAGTGCCATCAGTACCGCTTTCAGCAGTGTCATATAACGTTTGTCCTGTTTCCACCAATCCACAAAACGTTCTTTCTTCATCCGTTTTCCTGTTACCCTTCTGTTTTATTTCGATTTACCGGTCTTCCTCACCCAGATGGATCTTTTCCCGGATCACATACTGGGGAGAATTATTCATGCTGATGTAAATACGTCCCACATATTCCCCGATCAGTCCCAGCATGATCATGATCATGCCGCCGAAAAATACCACGGCTGCCATCAGGGCACTAAAGCCCATGGGCACATTAGGATTCACCAGACGCTTGATAATGGTATAGATTCCATAGAGGAAGCCCATACCGGCACATCCCACACCCAGTGTAGTGGCAATCCGCAGCGGTTTCACCGAGAATGCGGTAAATCCGTTGAACCATAAGCCCAGCAGCTTTTTCAATGTATATCCGGAACTGCCTTCCTCTCTTTCCCTGTGACACACCGCCACATTGGTAATGTTTTTGGTGGCCCGGAGCACCAGTCCAATGACATAGGGGTAGGAATTCTCATAGCGGATCATATCCTCCACCACGAATCTCTTCACTGCAAAATAGCTGGAAATATACAGATCCGCCGGTTTATCCAGCATCATCCGGGTCATCAGCTCATTGACCTTGCTTCCCATATTCCGGAATGCGGAATGCTGTTTATGTTCGTAGCTGGCGTAAACGGCATCGAAACCCTCTTCCAGCTTGCCCAGCAGCTTGTCCACTTCATCCGCCGGTGTCTGTCCGTCATCATCCAGACACACCACATAATCGCCGTCGGAATGACGAAGTCCCGCCATCAATGCCGCATGCTGTCCGAAATTCCGGGCAAAGCCGATTCCCTTGATATTGTCATATTTATCACACAGATCCCTTATGGTTCCCATGGTATTGTCCGGGGAAGCATCGTTCACCAGAAAAATATCGTATTCATACTGCGTGAGTTCCTGCATTTTTTCCCGGATCTCCTTCACCACATGGGGTAAGGTATGTTCCGAGCGATAACAGGGGATTACAAAACTTACTTTTTTCATAATTGTGTTCTATTCCTCGTTTTCCTGATCATTTCCGGAATTCACTGCTGCCATCCAGACGATGTCCCGGTAGTCGCCTTCAATACACACATCGTCCCGCAACAGGCCCTCTCTGCGAAATCCCGCTTTTTCATAGCTGCGGATCGCCTGCCCGTTCTCCGACAGAGCCCGCAGATACACTCTGTGCAGCTGTTCTTCCTCGAAGCAGTACCGGAGCATCAGCTTTGCCGCTGCCGTACCGACACCTCTGCCTCTGGCATCGGCCTCTCCGATGAAAATACCATATTCCGCCTTGTTATGATGTCTGTCAATATCCCGGATATAGACGGATCCCAGTGGCTTGTCGTTTGCCAGATCACAGATGATCATCTGCACCACGTCGCCGGTCTCCACATGGGTCCGGATCCAGTTCTCATGGGACTCTCTGGTAAAAAGAGCCTGATAGATAAAATTTTTCCGCACGGCATCACTGTTGCGCCATGCCACGATCCGGTCGGTATCCTCACGGGTCATCAGCCGTAAATAGATTCCTGCTCCGGTATCCCGGTAAACTCCGGGAATCCGTTCCGGCGCTATCCGCTTTTTTATTTCTGTCCGCATGGTATCCTGCATAATATTCACTCCTTATGCCTGTCTGTAGGCATTGCACAGATCGATCACTCTGGCGATCTCATCCTCCCGCATCTCCGGGAACAGCGGCAGGGTCACGCAGTGTGCGGCCAGATATTCCGCATTGGGACAGTCTCCCGGCTGATAGCCCAGATTGGCATAAGCCTTCTGTAAATGGCAGGGTACCGGATAATGCATGTTACATTCCACATCATTTGCTGCCATATACCGGATAAAGTCTTCATGATCCGGCACCGTGATGACAAACAGATGGAAGACCGGAGTGGTGTTCTCCGGATGTCTCTGCATGGTGATCAACGGATTTGTGATCTCCTTCAGATAACGATGTCCGATCTCCTGCCGTCTCTTCGTCCACTCCGGCAGATATTTCAGGCTGACACTCAACACTGCCCCCTGCAGACCTTCCAGCCGGTAGTTGTAACCGATCTCATCATGATAATACCGCACATCACAGCCTTGATTCTTCAGACGGTCGATATGCTTATAATATTTTTCTTCCTGACAGGTAACACTGCCGCCTTCACCAAAGGCGTAGAGGTTCTTGCCCGGGTAGAAGCTGAAGCAGGCCAGGTCTCCCAGCGTTCCCACATTTCTGTCCTCAAACTTTGCTCCGTGAGCCTGGGCACAATCCTCCACCACAAACAGTCCGTGGCGGTCTGCGATCTTGCGAACTCCCGCATAGTCAAAAGGCTGACCGTAGAGGTGAACACCGATAATGCCTTTCGTCTTTTCCGTGATCTTAGCCTCCAGTACGGAAGGATCGATCTCCCAGGTATCCGGTGTACAGTCTGCGAACACCGGTGTGGCTCCTGTATAGCTTACCCCCCATGCAGTTGCTATATAAGTATTGGCCGGAACGATCACTTCATCCCCGGGGCCTACACCCAATGCCAGCATTGCCAGATGCAAAGCGGAGGTACCGTTGTTGACACCACTGGCAAATTTGCTTCCCACATAGGCGGCAAACTCTTTGTCAAAGGCATCTGCATATTTTCCGCCGGAAAAAGCGGTCTCTTTACATACGTTCTCAATGGCTTTCCGGTAGGCTTCCGCATGCGCCTCCACATCTCTTGTCAGATCGATTCTTTTAATATGTGCCATGGTATTATCCTTCTTTCTTCCGTTTCCGGGGCAAAAGCCCTCAACCTTGATGCCTACGGATTGTTCCGTGCTACGCACTTATGAGCGAGTTCATGTGGGCTTAGACCTTTTTCCCCTGGCATCTTATATATGCTTCTTAATATAAAACTCGTTAAACAATCTTGCAATCTGTACCAGATAATTACAGATCGTCTTAAATACCTTAACGGTAGTATTGTAATCTTCCTGCCACTCCACCGGGTAATCCAGAATCTTCACGCCCCGCTTCTCCGCCCGTAACAGGAATTCGATCATATAGAACCAGCCGTTATCCTGACTGCAGCCCTCAATCAGGGAAAGAGCAGTCTGTCTGCGTACAAAGGTAAAGCCGCAGATGGCATCCGTGGACTTCATCCGCAGGAACAGTTTCAACAGAATCAACAGTCCCTGGGACGTGATCTTGCGATACCATTTTCTTCCCTTTGTATCGGATTCTCTGGCGAAACGGCTGCCGTTAATGTATTCGATCTGAGGCTGTGTTTCAAAAAGATGGATTGCCTCTCCCAGATGTTTGATATTGGTAGACAGGTCAATGTCCATGTATCCCACCACGTCACCGTGGCTCAATTCCACACCTCTGCGGAAAGCCGCACCGACACCGCGGACATTGATTCTCTCGTATCTTACTTTTTCATATTTCTGACAGAGCATCTCCGCGATCTGCGGGGTCTCGTCCTCGGAACCGTTATCCACAATAATGATCTCATAATCTTCAAATGCGATCTTGCGCAGATACTCCACCGTCCGTGTCACACCGCTTTCCAGCCGCAGACGCTCATTTAATACCGGAAAAATTATCGTAAACATCATTTTGTCAGTTTTTCCACTCCTTCTATTACATAACGCTGTCTCTTAAAGCTCATATTCAGAATGACGGACAGGTATTTGAAGATCAATGTCAGCATCACCGACATCATGAAAAATCCAAAAGAAATCAGAGTCATCAGGCTCATCCAGCCTTCCACCGGGCGTACCGTGCTGAAGATGGAATAAACGATCCACCCGAACATGATCACCATGACTGCAAACAGAATACTACTGATCAGCATGGAAAATTTCTCCAGTACATCCGTGAAAATGATCAGCGTATCCAGAGCCAGACTGCTGCGGGTATTCCGCTCTTCCCGGTTCCTGGTTCCCTTTGCCATCTCTTTATTGTCATAGACTATGGTCTCCGCCCGCAGTCCGCAGTTCATATACATGGCCTTGCGGTAAGGAATATACGCATTCATCTGATTCACACGGTTCACTGCCCGTCTGGAAATAATGCGGAAACGTTCCTGACGCAGCTTATGGGTATTACGGCTTCCCAAATTGTACACCACATAGAAAAGTCTGGAGGTAAATGCTACATCCCGCTTCGGTGCCGCAGCCACCACGTCATAGCCTTCCAATGCCTTATGATAGATATCCATGATCAGGGACGGTTCAAAATCCAGCAGACAACGGTCGAATTCAAAGAGAAAATCTCCAACAGCCAGATCTCTTCCGGCGTTCATGGCCATTTCCACCCCCTGATAAAAGCTCAGATTGATCAGGCTCACCACATGGCGGGTATTGCTTTCTTCCAGATACCGGTGGATCTCCTCAATGGTATCATCCATGCAGCAGTCATTCACACAGACGATCTCATATTTTTCAAAATTCTGTTCCATGGTCCCGCAGACAGTCTTCAGAAACTCTCTGATATTTTTTCCATCGTTGTGCAGATACAGCACGCAGGATACGAAATTTTTCTCTTTATTCTGTATTGCTTCTTTCTCCATAATGTTTCCTTTTTCTTCGCGATTAATCTAAAAACGGATCCAGATCATATACGGTATTGATCTTGCCCGATAATACACTGATAAAAACAGGATCTTCGGAAAGAGCCCGGATTACTGTGGGTCTCGAATCGTCGATCTCCGAAGCCTTCAGAATGGGCTTCATGGAAAACAAAGATTTCTCATAGCTGAACGCATACTCTTCCCGCATATATTTCCGTGCCAGTGTGGACATATACTCCCAGGCGCTCTCCGGTCTGCCGGGGCAATCGTTACAGTTCCCCAGAAAACCTCCCTGACAGCAGTTGCCATTCTCTCCCACACAGGGAAACTGTGGTGTCGCATCATAGCTGGTCTTATGAGGAGTAAAGGTTACCGAAGTCAGGGAATGATAACCGGTCTTTCCAAACGGCATAATGGAGAAAAAGGGGCCATCCATTACCGTAAAACCGATATTCCGGATCTTATCGCTGGCTTTGCAGAGAATGATCTCGCACAGTTCATATTTCAGTCCGAAATCCTGCGTCTCTGCGCCCTTTACTTTCCTCAGGATCTGATTCACAGAAGCATAGGTGGCATTCAGGACAAAGGGAGCCCGGTAGACCTCCTGTTTTCCTTCGTGAAGTGCCGTCACCTCATAACAGTCCGTCTGCTTTTCGATCTCCGTGATCTTCCGTCCGAAATGCAGCTTTATGCCGGGATATTTTGCAATCTCCTCCATGAGGTAATCCCGCAAAATATGGGCATCGTACGTATATTCCTCCGTCAGGAACGCTCCATCACACAAGCCCGGCTGAAAATACTCTTCCACCGGAAGAGGTTTGCAGGGGATCCCCGCATCCTGACAGAATTTGCGGAACTCGGTTGCGTCTGTCCAGGAAAAATGGCTGGAAGTCGCGTAAATCTGCTCAAACTTCGTATGAATACAGAAGGAATAGTCCTCCACAAAACGCTTGAAATACCCCGCTGATTTCATAGCGGTGGACAGAGATCTGGGATAATGGTAGCCCATGTGAACTCTGGCCTGATTGATATATGTGGCTCTGGTAAAAGGAGCCTGTTCGATCTCCAGTACCTCTACCTGTTGTCCTCTTTTTCCACAGTACAGGGCTGCGTACAAGCCATACAGTCCCGCACCGATGATCAGTTTATCCATTTTTCCTCCTGCCGGTGACAAGCGCCAGTACATAAGGCAGCGCCAGCATCACCGGATATACATATCGCATCTGTACGGTGGGTCCGAACAACATGGTCCCGTAATAGCCTGCCACAATGGCAAGGGGCAGACAGAACCGCTTCCTGTCTACGATCACCAGCACTGCTGCCAGGGCCAGATACAGCCACAGATAGCTTCCCGGCACGAAGAGATATTTCAATACCGGAGTCCGCAGATAACTGTTGTTCTCCGCCCAGCTCTCCAGCTGTTCAAAGAGCCACGGCCATTTGCTGTCCTTGTAGATCCCTCTGTCATTCAGCGTGTCTTCTTCCCATCTGGTCTGCACATAGCTTAATCCTGCTCTGCCCTCCACACGGTTCACATCCGCATGGGTCGTATCAAACGGAGACAGGAACCCGGCATTGGTAGCCAGTGCCGCATTGATCATATCTCCCGGATACTGCGTCAGCAGGTGCAGATATACCCGGATAAATTCACCGGAACGGTAGCGTGCCACATAAGTGTTGGTATGTCTTTTGACAGGATCCGCAATTCCGGGATCATAATCCAGATACGCCTCATCCAGAATAAAATCATTGATCAGTGCTTTGTCCGCCGCATCCATGGTATTGTCATCCTCCGCAAGGACGCTGACTCCCCCGTGATAGATCATACAGCGGGATAACTGCTGGATCGGCATGCTCAGCATCTCCCGGCGGTCTCCCTGTTCCGCATGCGTGGCGGAAAATACCGCAGACAGCACAAAAAGCCCTACGCAGAAAGCTGCTCCGCATACCACCAGCAGTCTCCCCCAGAGCTTCCTCGCTTTTTTTCCGAAACAAAAGGTCAGGAATGTAAAAGCCAACAATACGATCATTGCATATTTTCCGTTGTTACGGAATAAGATCATCCCCACGGTTCCCAGGGCAAACAGCAGATCCCGGATCCCGGGCCGCCAGGCATTGCGGTCTTCCCACAGCAGATCTGCGAGACTGACCAGCTGCAACAGCAAAAATGCACTGAATACCGTGTCCTTGGTCATGCTGACACTCATATACCAGTGAAACGGGAAAAACATCCCCAGTAACTGAATGGCCAGCTGCCACCCTGCGGCAGTTTTCCGGTGATGCAGTACCAGCATTCCATAAGCCATGCTTCCCGAAAGCAACAGCATCTGTACTGCCGTATAGAATGCCATTCCGGCATTCACACTGCCGAAGATATGACTTCCCAGCCACAGCATCCCCTGCAGAAACAGAGTGTGCACAATGGGGTGATGATCGAAATAATAATGTTCCATGATCTGTCCCGTCTGCACCGGTGCATCATAGGCACAGATTCCGGGATAATATGCCAGATATACCGGCAGCCAGGCCAACAGCAGAAACAACAGACTTCCGAAAAATATCTGCACACCGGAGCGGCGCTGCAGCCAGGCGGAAAGGCGGGCATACCATGCAGCCTGCTTTTTCCCGGTGTCTTCGGCGGTCTGTGCCCGGTTCCAAAGTCGATGCACCACCCAGGTTCCAAGAAATCCCAGAAGGCACCCCAGCACTACCGTCCACAGCAAAGTACTTCCGATGTAGCCTGCCGTCCACAGGATGTTTCCCGAAGATGCCAGGTCTTTTTCTGTTTTTGCAAAAAATACAAACAGACATCCCAGAACACTCAGCAATACAACGCCTTTGCGTCTGGGAAGAATTTTCTTTTCCTGCATATTACAACCCTTTACGCACCTGATGCTCCCCATGGACGCGATTCAGGCGATATTCAAAATCTTTCCGGTCCTTGGCCGCCATGACTTCCAGCATCATACCGGCAAAAAACGACTGGATCCCCGCCAGCAGGATAAAGCCACAGGCGATCAGTGTCGGGAATCTGGGCACCAGACCGGTATTCAGATATTCCAGGAAGACCGGTACGAACAGAATCGCGGAAACAGCGATCAATAACAGGGCCAGCATACCGAAAAAGTGCAGCGGCTTGTAATTTTTGTACAGCTGCATCATTTTACGGATCACACGGAAGCCATCGCTGTAGGTATTCAGCTTGGACTCACTGCCCTGGGGACGATCGCGGTATTCCACCACTACGTTTTCCACCTGCATGTTGTAGTTCACCGCGTGGATCGTCATCTCTGTCTCGATCTCGAATCCCTTGGAAAATACCGGGAACGTCTTTACAAATTCATAGCTGAAAGCGCGATAGCCAGTCATGATATCCTTAATGTTGGCATGAAACAGGCTGTTGATCCCCGCCCGCATCAGACTGTTGCCGAAATTGTGGAACGGGCGCTTGTTCTCCGTAAAATAAGTAGAGGAAAGCCGGTCTCCCACCACCATATCCGCCTGGTGCTGCAATACCCTGTCTACCATCTCCTGTGCGCAATCCAGCGGATATGTGTCATCTCCGTCGATCATCAGGTAACATTCCGCATCGATCTCACGGAACATCCGGCGTATTACATTTCCCTTTCCCTGTGCATATTCATAGCGTACGATTGCTCCTGCCTCCGTAGCCAGCTCCACAGTGCGGTCGGTGGAATTGTTATCATATACATAGGTCACTGCCTGGGGCAGGAACTTTTTCACATCCGACACCACCTTGGCGATGGTCTTTTCCTCGTTATAGCAGGGAATCAATACCGCAATTTTATCCATTTTCCATTCCTCGTATTTCATTTTATCATTCAGAGCATCACATAAATTTGCAAAACCGCCTGATAAATCGGGCTTTCCTTTTGCATATATAAAACTATTGTACCACGCTTATTGATTTACAGCCACTGTTTTTTTATGCTATAATCAAGCGTGAAAATGCAGCGCTCAAAAGTTCCGGAAGACTTCCTGTCTCTCGCCGGTGCTTGCTGGCAAGAAAGGACTTTTCCCATGCAAAAGTTTTATCGTCTGTCTGTAAATATCGTAAAGATCCTGACACTGCTGCTGGCAGTTTTTCTGTTTATTGGCAGCTTTCTCACTACCTGTTATGCCGAAAACATGGAGACCCAGCAGGTGCTTCTGCGCTTTGACAATCCCTTGTGGAATCTGCTGGAGCTTGCCGGATACGGGCTTTTATTTGCCTGTTGTCTGTCTCTGTCCGGCAAGGCCGGTGTGAAATTCCGCCGCGGGCTGCTTGTTTTTACTCTGGGGCTGATCCTGCTTCTGGGGGGAATGCTCATCGTCTTCGGCCGCACAGTTCCTGCTGCGGACGCCTTATCTGTATACAATGCTGCCGCTGAATGGATCCTTGGAAATAAAGATATTATCCACCCCACCTTCTCTTATCTGTCCTATTATCCACAGCAGATCGGCCTGATGGCCTTTCTGGAGCTGCTGCTCCGCCTGTGGAATCTCACCGGGCTGAGCGTTCCCGCCTGGCATTTTGTCAAGCTGGTCTATGTCTGCCTGCTGTGCGTGGCCGTTCTGTTCCAGTACCGTTCCCTGCGCTATCTGTGGCCGGATGATTGGGAACCGGTCTCCTGCTGTTATCTGATTCTGGTATGCTGTAACCTGCCTATGATCCTGTACAGTTCCTTCGTCTATGGCGAGATCCCTTCCTTCGCAATGCTTTCTGTGGGACTATTTCTTCTGTTAAAGCTGTTGGCAGACTGTATTCCGGCACATTCCGTGGAGACCACTTCCCCGGACGGCACCCGCGTCGTGGCTACTTCCCACGCATTATCCGCAGTTACGGTCTTTACCGCCCTTGGCAGTATCCTGTTCCTTACTTTAAGTGTGATGCTGCGCAAGAACTCCCTGATCCTCATTATTGCTGTGCTGCTGGTGCTGTTCTTCGAAACGCTGCGTCCGGGACGCAGCGGCAGGGCGTGCATCGGCCTGATGGCTATGGCAGTCTGTCTTACCATTACCTCCGTGGGAGTCCTGCCGCTGGTGCAGAAGTGCTACGAGAAAAAAGCCGGCAATACCTTAAGTTCCGGCGTCACCGCCATGTCCTATTTTGCCATGGGGATGCAGGAATCATCCCGGGGATGCGGCTGGTACAACGGCTTCAATATCGATACCTATGATGCTGCCGGGATGAATTCCGACGCAGCCAATGCAATCAGCCGGGCGGCGATCAACGAGCGTATTGCCTATTTCCGGGAGCATCCCGGCTATGCCGTGAACTTCTATCTCCACAAGCATCTGTCTCAATGGGCAGACGGTACTTATGCCAGCCGGCAGGCCACTCTGGCCACCTACGGTGGGCGAAGCGACTTTTTGAAGGAAGTCTATGAAGGTTCTCTTGCCTCTGCTTATATCGAATGGGGCAATGCCTGGCAGAATGTGTTGTATCTGGGCATGCTGTTGTTCTGTATTGCTACAGTCAGAAAGCGCCGTCCCGGCAATGGCTCCGCGAATGCCGCAGCCAACGACGATTTCCGTTTCCGCAACCTCTGCCTCTACACCTATACGGGACTGATCGCCGTGCTGGGCGGTTTCCTGTTCCACACGATCTGGGAAGCCAATTCCCGCTATATTTTCGTGTACAGCCTGCTGCTGATGCCTTACTGTGCCGCCGGGGTCCATGATGGACTGGTGCGTCTGGCAGCATGGCGCAGCAACAGAACGCTGACACGTCACTCAAATTCATAAAAGCAAAAAACTCCCGTGAATCGAATAAAATAACATTCCATTCGGTTCACGGGAGTTCTCGTTTGTATTTTAAACCTCAAAATTCACAAATAAAATACAAAAATATGTTTTTTCAAGCCTAAAAAAATTATTATTTTCGTTAATAAAATATTTTGAACAAATTTCGTACAAAAAATCCTATCTTACCATACTTTTTGTACGAGAATGCTTATAAACGGCTTATTTACGAAAATCCTACGGAAACAGTATTTTCTAATAATACATGGCCCCTTGTAAAAATCCCCAGAAATAATACAATCCACACACCAGATGCCACAGATAGGCCAGCCATTGTATCGCAGCCAGTCCCTTTTTCTTCTTCGTATCCGCCTTTCCGGTAGCCCGCAGCAATACCAACAGTGCTCCCACAAATGCAAAAAAGATACCGTACATATATCCCCAGGAAAAGTTAAAATCCATCTCCCGGAATCCCTTCTCGTACAGGCAAAACGCCATCAGAAAACTCATACCGTAAATCTGCCAGGAGAAGCGGTAAATGCTGTCTCTGCACAACTCCTTATAGTTCAACAGAAGCACCAGGATCGGGAAACCGACAGCCAGACCGATAGCCAGCGGAAGATTACTGCAATACTGCAGCCACACATGTCCCAGCGTAAAACCGATGCCGCCTTCCTGTCCCTCCTGCGGGACGAACACACCGCGGAACTGGTACAACAGATCCGCAAAAGTAGGAAGGAAGCATACTCCCAGCCAAATGGTGGGCATGAAGTTCCGGAATTTGCTGTGGAACATTCTCCACAGCATCAGAATTCCCGCGGCCCCCACCAGTACGATCGTAAAGCTCGGCTTCGCCATCGTTGCCAGTAACAGATAAACAGAAAAGAGGATATAATCTCTTCCATACTCCTTGTGGGCATTGTCCTGTTCATACAGAGGCATCAGCTCTGCATACTTGAAAAATGCCAGGATTGCAAAGGGTCGTGCCGCCATATAAGTAGCATTATGGAAAGGATTTGCCGTAAATACTCCCAGATACTTGTACTTGATCCCCGGCAGATAGATTCCCGTTGGCGGATATACCATGGATACGAAAAACAGGGATACCGCTACCGTTCCTGTGAGTACGCCGGGAAGCCAGGCTTTCCCGGGCATGGCTTTACGCAACTCCGCCCCCACGTGCCTGTCCAGCATTATTTTCAGGGCGATCATCGCTACGCTGTTCAGCAACATCGTTGCCAGCGCCATGGCCAGTTCCGTTCCGGTGGGCAGACTGCCTGTGACCAGATGGATCACTGCCGCCAGCTTGAAGAGGATCGGATAGGGAAAGCTGTAACCGCTGTCCAGTCCCTGCATTTCCAGAATGTATGCCTTCATATCGGAATGATACAGTCCCGTCCCCAACATACTTTCCACGCACTGCCGGTAAAACAGCCAGAGAGTAACCGCCGAAGCAATCCCCACCAGTACGGCAAACACAACGATCTCTATGAAATTTTCGACATTATTTCTTTTTCCCGTACTGTTTTCTGCTGTTTTCTGTCTCATGCCGCCTTTTCCCGCTATCCGTCCAGGTTTCACAGTCGGATCCTATTTCAGCTTCGTGTAATATGCTACCACTTTTTTCACCGCATGGATCACATCTTCCACGTCTTCGTCGGTCAATCCGTAGTACAGAGGAATACTCATGACTTCGTTGTAGTATTTCTCCGCATTCGGGCACAGCCCTTTTTCATAACCCAGTTTTTCATAATAAGAGTGCCAGTATACCGGCAGATAATGTACCTGTGGGCAGGTATTCTCTGCATACAGCGCGTCAAAGAACTGCCGTCTGTCGCAGTTCAGATTCTCCAGATTCAGATGCAGTACATACAGATGCCAGGTCGTGTCAGACTCCGGGATCTCCTTCTGTGGAATCAGTTCCGGCATGTCTGCGAAGGCTTCGTTGTAGCGTTTGCGGATCTGTTTTCTGCGTTCAGAGAACCGTGTCAGCTTCTTCAGCTGACTCAACAGCAATGCAGCCTGAAATTCAGTCATTCGATAGTTAAAGCCCAATTCCACCTGCTCGTTATACCAGCGTGCGTCGGTAGGATGTACCATCTCTTCCGGATCTCTGGTAATGCCATGCGTACGCAGACGCAGCAAATGGCGATACAGCTTTTCATCATTGGTAGTAATAGCACCACCCTCTCCCGCAGTCACCGTTTTCACCGGATGAAAACTAAAGCAGGTCATATCCGCCAGACTTCCCACCGGCTTTCCCTTATAGGTTGTCCCAATCGCATGGGCTGCATCCTCGATCAGGAGCAGGTTATGCTCCTTGCAGATCTCTCTGATCTCATCCAGTTCCACAGCCTGTCCGGTGAAATCCACTGCGACAACCGCCTTGGTCCTGGGGGTGATCAGCTTCCGAATGGATGCCGGATCAATATTATAAGTCTCCGGGTTAATATCCGCAAAGACCGGCTTTGCACCGGCATATAATACACAGTTGGAAGAAGCCGCAAATGTAATGGAGCTTACGATAACCTCATCCCCTTCGCCAAAACCAGCGGCCAGAGCCGCCAGATGCAGGGCTGCCGTTCCGTTGCATACTGCCACTGCATATTTTGCATGTGTGATCTCACACAAGTGCTTCTCCAGATCGCTGACCTGCGGTCCGCTGGTGATCACATCTGCAGTCAATACTTTGGTCACCGCCTCGACATCTTCCTGATCAATATACTGTCGTCCGTAGAATATAGGCTTCTCACGGACCGGTTTCCCTCCAAAAACAGCTAATTCTTCCATAAATATCCTCCTGTCTGATCCTTTTCGGCATCTATGTTTAAAAATACTTCCATTTGTCAACTCAACTTACTAATTTTATCATACTGAAGGAAGAAAAACAACAATGGTGTTGGCATCCACCGCTTTGCTGCGGTATAATAAAACCGTTATAAATCCATACTTACTGTTCACAGAAAGGATCTCTTCGCCTTATGAGTTCAAATACGAAAAAGAAAATAAAATCATGGAAACTCTTTTCCGGTATCGTTATTGTAGTTCTGCTGCTTGCCGTAACAGCCGCCGGAATTCTCTATGTGAAAATATATGAACCCGGAAAACGTTCCGCCGATCTTGGACGCCTGCAGCAGGAATCCTATCAGGGGGTCTTCTGCTCCATGTATGCGCCGGAAGCTTTCCCGGAAGACATTTACTCTACCTATATGGGTTACGATGCTGTCAGCTGTTCCCATCGCCTGACTTCCTTTTCCGATATCTCCGATTATCTGGAAACTGCTTTTTCCTCCGGAAATGAGGTCACTCACGTATTGCTCATTTTGGACCCCTTACTGCTGTGGAACAGCAATTTCCATAATAACAGTCGATTTTATGCCTCTTTCGATGAGGACCTTTTGGCATATGTCGATTCTTATTCCGGTGTTGAATTTACCATAGTATTCTCCTGTCCTTCTCTGGAATACTGGCAGGCCCACAGCAGTGACACCGAAACCTACGAAAATCTGGTGCAGGTTCTGGCAGCTCCCCTGTCTGTCCGGGAAAATGTCTCTCTGTTCTTCCCCGGCGGAGAAGAATGGCTGATCTCCAATCCTGATGCCTATGACACTCCTCTGGAATTAAATGCTGTCGCTGCCCGCTCCGTCATGCTGCTGGTATTGAGCGGCACCTTGCAATACCATGGTATAGATGCCGATAACTCCAGTCTGACACAGTTTGATACCCTGGTGCAGGCAGCCATTAATGCCCCTGCTTCCTACTCCGATCTGTCCGATTATGACATCGTCTTTTTCGGTGACAGTGTATTCGGAAACTATCAGGATTTTGCCTCCATCCCCGGCATTATCGGTGCCCTGACGAAAGCCTCCGTTCACAACCGTGCCATCGGAGGTTCCTCCGCCACACAATTGACCCCCGATGACAAATCCTTCCCCAGTGCCGTACAGCGCTTTTTATCGGAAGATACTGCCGAAATCTCCGGGGAGAAAAAACTTTGTTTCGTAATCAATTACGGATTGAATGACTATTTTACGGGATATACTGTGGAGCAATACCGTGACGGTCTGCAAGCAGGGGTGCAATCTCTGCAGGATGCTTACCCGGATGCTGAAATTCTGATCGCTTCCTCGAATTTCATTACAGCGTTCGCCAACGGTACCGCTTTCAACAATGATCTGAATGAAATTCTGAACGATTATGTGACCGGTGCCGAAGAAACCGCGGCGGCCATGAACGTTTTCTTTCTCAATACCAACGAGGCATTGCAATGGAATCCCCAAAATGCTGCCTGCTATCTGGTGGATGCCGTTCATCCCAACGAAGAGGGACGTTTCCTGTTTGGCACAGCAATTATAAAGGCTTTAGATGAGGATATTTTTTCTTATCCTGTACACTGATATCTTTTCCCAGCTGTACTTCGATCACCTGGAGTTCCGTGTCTGCCAGAAGCATATGCCGGCATCCCGCCGGCATCCGCAGCACATCACCGGCCTTTACTCTGCGTTCCTCACCATCTATCACTGCCCGGCCTTCTCCGTAGATCACCGTCCATACCTCATCCCGGAATTCATGGCTGTGATAATTCATCTTATGTCCGGGATTCAATGTCACTTTGATCGTCAGACTTTCCTTTTCCACATCCATGATCCGGAAGCTTCCCCAGGATTTTTCTGCGAACATGACCTGCTGGGTAAAACTGCTCACATATGGTTTGATATAGCTGGACTGCTCTTTGTCCGATACCAGAATCCCCTCGGGGCTGGCCGCCACGACAATATCCTGCAATCCCATGCACAGCACCGGCATATCCAGCTCATTCACCACATGGACATTCCGGCAGGTCTCATTGAGCACCGCCTCCCCGACGCATGCACTGTCCATGGCTTCCGTCAGGGTGTTCCAGGTACCCAGATCCTTCCAGGTTCCGGCAAAACGCATGACCTCGATCTCAGGTTCCTTCTCTACTACCGCATAGTCGAAACTGATCTTCTGTAGGGTTTCATATTTTGCCAGCAAATCTTCATAATCGGTAAACTCTATAAGTTCATGAGCCTTCTGCAATACATAATTCAGGCGGAAGGCAAACACTCCGCCGTTCCACAGCGCTCCCTGTCTGATATATTCCGCTGCCTGCTCCTTGTCCGGTTTCTCCTTAAACATTTCCACCGGGCTGATATTTTCCGCTGTTTTCGGAATGATATAGCCATATTTTTCGCTGGGATACGTCGGTTCCATACCCATCAGCACCAGATGGGCCGCACTCTGTGCCGCACGCTCCTCCAGCCGCTGCAAAGCTTCGAAATAATCCTTTTCCACGTACGGATCCACCGGACATACGATCACCGGCTCTTCTCCTGTCACTCCCTGCACATCCTGCAGATATGCCACCGCCAGTGCAATCGCCGGGAAGGTGTCTCTTCTGCAGGGTTCCATGCTGATACCGACATTTTCTCCCAGCTGGTTGTGGATGGAAGATATCTGTGCCTTGGATGTGGCAATCGTGATCTTTGCCTCCGGATCCGCCTCCCGGATCTGCCGGTATACCCGCTGCACCATGGACTCCAGGCCGCCGTCTTCCGTATGGAATATTTTGATAAACTGCTTGGAACGGATCTCGTTGGACAGAGGCCAAAGCCGCTGCCCGGAACCGCCCGATAAAAGTATGATATTCATAAGTGTCCTCTCTTAATTCTGTACGGTAAGCAGCAGATAATCTCCTACCGTATCCACTACATCATAGGAAAAATCAATGTATTGCAGATCTCCCTGATACAATACCAGCAGGCCGTCTCCCACCATCTCCACCAGTTCTGCGGCCTGTTGCTCTGGATAGATGTAGTGATACCGGTCCGCATAAGCCGGAAGCTCTCTTCCGTTGGAGACATTACTCTTCCCCTGATAATACTGTGCGTCTATCTTACAGACATACTGGGTCAGGATCTCCGTGGCATCCCGGTTGAACTGCCAGCCCAGGTTGCCGGTGATGTACAGACTTTCGTATTCCTCCAGAGAATCCGCTTCCGCCACCGCCTCCATGAAATCTTTGTTATAGTACTCTCTGCTTTCTTCCGCATAGGTAGTAAAATAAGTCCCGAAGAACAGAATACTGCTGATTCCATAAGCAACTGCGACCACCGGCCACAGCTTTTTCCACTTCCGAACCGCCAGACCGATTCCGTAGGCGCATAACAGGATGATCGGATAGAAAATAATATTCACACGGTTAATGTTAACTTCATAAGTGATCAGGCCGACCCAGATCCCGGTGACCAGGAAGCCCCATAATGCCAGCATCCGTGTCTGTTTTTCAATGTTTTTCTCCCGGAAGAGCTGTATGGTAAATACAATGATCCCCGCAAAGACAAACGGGATCGACACATGATACAACGGGCCAAAAGCCGGAATCGAATTGAAGAAAATATCCGGCAGCTGCAGGAATACATGGCTGAACAGAGCCCAGGCATTTTTCCCCAGCTGTGCAAAGGAAAAGTTCAAAAGCAGAATATCTGCGCTTCTCACACTGTCCGGAAAATACGGCATGGTAAAAAGCGGAGTACTTATGGTTCTGCCGAAATGTACCGCATTGATTCCCAGGACTATGACTTCCGGCAGGGCCACTACCGTAAAGATCAGTGCGCACAGCAATCCTTCCCGGAATTTCAGCCGGCGTTTCCACAGGCACCATATGAAGAATACAAAAAGAAATGCAGTTACGGAATAGGCAGCGATACCGTAACAGTAAAATGTCAGTCCGAAAAAGACCATGGACAGGTATAAATAGCGTCGTTTTTCCAATCCAAGAAGCAGTAAATAAAATCCCAGCAGGAAAATATGCGGGAAGAGATTGCAATCCAGCGACCAGCGGCTCTGCATAAACTGCCAGGGATTCACAGCGGTCAGCAGCATTGCCACCAGGGCGATCCGTTCAGAGAATAATTTCCTGCCCACAAGATATACCAATGCCACCGCGCCAGAGGAGATCAGTACCATCGGCAGACGCACCGTTACCGTGTTGAATCCGAACAGTTTGATAAAGGGAACCATGCAATAGGCAAGGAGAACGCTCATCTGACTGTATCTCCAGGCAGTAAAATGAACCGGCAGAAAACCGTATTTTGATAATGCCCAGGCATCCACTGCTCCCATGGCCTCGTCCTGGTTGATACCGTCCGGCACTGTGGCAAAACGGATGCAACGCAGGATCACGGCAAGCGCGAGGATGCTCCAGAAGAAAATTTTTCTGTTTTTCTTATTCCAAAGACCAGTAGCAGAATCCTGTGTCGTAGTATTCATTCTTATACGATACCTTTCGATGTTCTCTCTTTCAGGTCTCTTGTGTCATATTTTCTGACACATATCGCCTGTTACTCTCACATCATACCACAGAATGCTGCGTTTGTCCCTATTCTTCCTGATACTGATTCAGCATTTTCAGGTAAGTCCGTAAAGCCATTTTCCTGTCCTCCGGCAGATTACGATACATTTTCAGGATATTTTCTTCATCCTCAGTCTGTGTCTGCGACACTTCCCGTTCTCCAAAGAAATCACTGACCGAAATACCAAGTTGGTTGCAAAGTATCATCAGGGTATCTACTCTCGGTACCGTTGTAGCCGCCTGAAACAACTGACCGTAGAGGAAGATAGCCCGGATTTCTGAGCGATCTTATAAGGCGTTGTGCCTCTTTCAGCACAGATCTGTTTGAATTTTTCCGCAAGCTCTTTGCATTTTTCTTTGGTATTGTACATATAGTTTTACCGCCTTTGCCATTTATTTATGTCTCTATATAATACATGACAAAAGTCGACAGAATCTTACATACTTTTTGATTTATACTCCTTCGTTTTAACCGCTGTGTTCCTTCGGTATTTCGAAATGTAATTTTCTTGAAATTGTATGATTTTATAATATACTTATTTATATATAGTGCGGATGGATTATAAGGGATAATTAGAAGTTATCTGTTGATTGCGTTTTTTGGATAATAGATACTACATGATTATGTTTAATACAATGTGATAAGGTACAGAAGATGTTAAATTGGAATTTTAAAGACACAATCTCATATCAAGGAGAAACAACAACACAGGATTCAAGAAAATTTGAGTTTTTAGTTGAAGTATATTTGAAAAAAAGATTTCCCTTGGAAAATTGGAGACTGACTAAAGCCACACGGGATGGTAATAGAGATCTTGAAAATTTTTGTGAATTTAGTGGAACATCCATGTGGGCGGAGGTTAAATATACTATACATACGGATGAAAACATATCTTCTAGGAAATATGACTCTACATTAGTGTCTTCTATGTTTGAAAAAAATCTGATTAAAATTTTTTTCATATCCAGTACATCTATGGGAAATAATTTAATAGAGCGAATAAAAAAATTTTACTATTTATCAACAGTTAAAAAAATTGCATTTGTTGATGGATATGCCTTAGCGTACTGGTTAAAGAAAAACCCTGATGTAGAAACATTCTTTTTCAATACTCCTGTAAACTATACGCCTCCAACAGCACCTAACGTTCAGCTTCAATGTATTCGCATACTTTACGAAAGCGACTCATATACAATAGATAGTGTTTTAGAAGATGAAGTAGTATATCCGTTATATTTATCAAATAACTATATTTTGGAGGGAGAATTCACTGCATATGGTTTTGATACTACTCCGCTTTTTCTCTATTGTAACAATGAATTATTGTATAAGGAAACCGTTCCTCCGGAAATAACAACATTTTCTTTAAACTTAGGTGAGCTAGAAGAAGAATTTGATATTAACAAAGAATTTTCTCTTGACATATATTACAAATTGCACAATAAACGCATTGATTGTGGAAATTATAAATTGCGTTTTGCATCGCTGGGAAGAATATTTTCGAATCAGTCACAGGTTTATATTTCCGTTCAGAACGGAATCAAATCAGCGAATAATAAAATGTATAATATATATGGCCCACATGGTTCAGGAAAAAGTTGGTTACTTAATAATCTGAAAAATGATACGTTAAAAGGAATTACACCAGACAAAAAAATTATATATATTAATTTTACTGGTCAAATGACTGATGGTGCAGATATTTGCCGATTAATTTTTACATTGGTCTTCAATTTTTATAGTCTGAGTATTAGTGCCACTGCGTTTACGCATTATTGCCGCGAAAACAGCATTGCAAATTCTTTTTTTAATAGTAAAAACATTGAATTACTAATTCAGGCATTACAAGATGAGGATTACTTAACAATTCAAAAAACATTGTGTGGTTCTATTTTTTCAAAAACCAAAAAAATCTTCGAAGCTTGCAATGACTTTGCTTATGAACGAATTTATTTTATAGATAATGTTAATTTGCTTAATGAAACCAATTATTCCATTTTTAAAGAAATATTAAATGCTTTCAACCCTCGGAAGAACATTTCTTTTGTTATAGCCGGAAGAGAGCCACTTGATTTTTCAAATATGGAAAACATACCTTTAGAGTATATTGAAGATGCCGAAATTCTTGGCATAATAAATGAATGTATTCCCTTTACCGTTAATAATTTGAACGAGATTGTCCCCAATAAACATTATCTAAAATACCCGGGATTGTTACATTCTTTTGCGCAGGAAATTGGTAGTTTTCATAGTTCTAGAGAAATAAAGCAATTTTATATCGACTCTTTTTATAACAATGCAGTTCGATACATTAAAGGCACCTTTGTTTTTGATGATGTACTGTTGTTGCTAATCTGTATCATGAAAGACGGAGTACCCTATGCTGTTTTGCAGGAACTGGCCTTTAATAAAATAAAGTATCTGCTTGGCAAGAAATATATCATACATAACGGGGACTATGTTTATCCCAATTTTGAAATTTGGAACAAATATATCCCCCAAAAAGTTATTGAGGATTATAAGGAAAAAATTGTTCCCTGTTTACAAAACTTTATGGTACGAGATAAAGATCGCAAAGAATTGTACCAGTGTGCCTTAATAGAGTATTATCCTCAATATTATAATTTATATTTTGATTCAATTTATGAATACATTGATGTATGTTTTAAAAATAATAAATATAGCAAGGTTCTTTCTTTGTGCGAATCTCTTAAAAAGGGATCCGTATATTATGGAGGGCCTGCAGAAAAAATAGAGAATGTAAAATATTTTTTAGCTTTCAGCTATATGCATTGCGATATAAGCCAAAAAGCTCTTGGTATTTTTTATGAAATCACATCAAACTATAAATTAAAAGCGAAAGATAATTTATATTTTAAGGCAGAAGCGCAGATTATCGATGCAAAATATTGGAGCTTTCAAGAGTTTAAAACACTCCCGGCCTATATAAATGAGTTTAGAAAAAGTTGGAGTATTATTGAACCAAAGAATCCACAATTAGAAGCACGATCATTTTTAACTGCAACAAATCGCATGATGGTGACTTATCTTGCATTAGATAAAATAAGACTTGCAAATAAGTGGCTGCAGAAAAATGTAAGATTAGCTATTAAATATGAGTCTGATGAACATTTAGGATATACTTATATGGATTATGCAAAGGGTATTTATCATCTTAATCTTTCATTAGCTTTAAAATATTTAGAACTTGCAGATTTACATTTTCAAATGCCATCTGAGCACAGAAGGCATTTAGACTGTCAATGCGAAATACAATATGTCAAATTTCTACTCGGAACCGGCAGTATTGAACAATTGCAGTTATCTCAAGAAGCGTTATTTGAAAACCAATATTGGATTCAATACTATAAATGTCATTTGAAGCTTTCAGTTTGTTATATTTTAATGGGCAAAAGGGAAGAAGCATTACAGCATTTGTTAGAGGCAGAGGCCCCCGCTATTATGAAAAATGATGAACGGATCAAATATCTTTGTTGCATGATAGGTACTTTTCTGTATAGTGATCCGATACCATATGAAAATTTAGCCTTAGCAGGAACCTCTTATCATAAAATAATTAGAAATACGCATCTTAATTTTAAACAATCCAACGCTGTAATTTATAACGCAAAAGAGACCTCTCCATCATATAACTTAGATCCCAGAGTATGGTAATTTTCACTTTTTCAAATAAATCTGAGGGTATATAACATTACCATGAAGGTCTAAAATTATATCATGCACCATAAAAGATTTTCTGTAACTAAAAATCCGATGGTTATTTATAATATCTTTAAAGCTGTCTACCACAAAAAGAAGATTTGACTTACTTTGTAAAAAGGATGCCGGAACAGAATCTTCTAAGGATATCGAATTTTTAACCATAGATTTTTCAATATTATAATGTCCAATAAAGTTGAATGGAAGCTCCTTAAGAAGAATTGACCATATATTATCTCTTATTGAGCTTCCGTTTATCAATAAATAATGGTATTTGTAGTCTTCTTCTTGTAACTGCTCGTGATATATATCCGGGATATCTATTTTAATTTTGTCTCCCCAGCAATGCCAAAAATAACCGGTCTGATATGATTCATCTCGAAATCTGCGATTTCGCCCAGAGCCTTTTACATGGTAAGCCTTTGCTTCTGGATAATACATGCATTTATATCCTTTGCAATGTATTTTCAAAGAATATTCTAATCCTTCCCATGCATTGTAAAATAATTCGTTAAAACCATTTTCTTCAACAAAAAGGGAACGCCTAGTGATATAAAATCCTGAACCTAACGCTTGCCGTTCAGCCATTCTATGTACTATAGGGGCTTGTTGATCCAATCCATCAAATGCATGTGAAGTTTTATAAAAACCAAATATATGACCAGCACTTTGCACAAGATTAGTTTGAGGATATAAAATTAGTCCTTGCGCAACTCCAATTTCTGGTGATTTATCCATGAAGTTTATCATTTTGTACAGTGAATCATCAATAGGAAATGTATCTGAGTTTAAAAAAATCAAATATGGGGATGAGGATAAAAATGCGCCAATATTGTTAGCTTTGGAATATCCAATATTTTCATTATTATAAATAACAGATATGTTTGGGTACATATTTTTGAGTTTATCTAAAAATTGAATTGTTTTTCTATCAGTTTCTCCATCAACCACAGCAAACACGTCTATATCTCCATTTATAATACCAAGCAGGTTACCAAAAAAATTTTCTGTTAATGCATATTCATTACTTAATGAGACAATTATACTAGCTTTATACATAACCACTCGCATCTCCTATCGTATGCACTGGCAAATAACTATATATTTTTTGCCATTTTTCCGGATCACATTCAACAGATAACTTCTAATTATCGTTCACTTATCTTTCAATTCACCCCTTTGTTTTCTTGCAAACATCCGATATAATAATTCACATTGCCTATCAAAAAATAACAAAGGAGTTTCTGTAATGAACAATTTAGACGCACAAATTATCGATTACCTGACACACTGTGAGTTTCAAAAAAGACTAAATTCTAAGACTTTGAAAGCCTATAAGATTGATCTTAGACAATTTTCAGAGTTTATTCACATTTCTGATGTAGCTGACGTCTCATCTTCCGTTTTGGAAACTTACATCAGTAAGCTTCATCAACTCTATAAGCCTAAAACCGTAAAGCGGAAAATTGCATCAGTTAAAGCGTTCTTTCATTATTTGGAATATAAAGAAATTATTACTATAAATCCTTTCAACAAAATTCAAATTAAATTCCGTGAACCAACCATTTTACCCAAAACAATCCCCCTCCCAATTGTGGAATCAATGCTATCAACTATCTACGCATATCGCATTCAGGCTTCCACTACCTATCAACGCCAAAATGCTTTACGTGATGCGGCTATCATTGAATTACTTTTTGCCACCGGGATACGAATTTCCGAACTATGTTCCTTAAAAACAAGCGATGTCAATCTGGTGGACCGATCTATTTTAATTTATGGGAAAGGAAGCAAGGAGCGGCGCATGCAAATAGGTAATGATGATGTCTTACATATTCTGACTGAATATCGCAACAGTTTTCACGATAAGAATAATCCCTGTAGTTTTTTCTTCATTAACCAAAATCAAACTCCCGTCTCAGATCAGGCAATTCGGCGGATGATTAATAAATATGTATCTTTAGCAGCAATTGACCTTCATATTACTCCACATATGTTTCGCCACACCTTTGCCACAAGCCTTTTGGAGGCCGATGTCGATATTCGTTATATTCAAGAAATGCTAGGACATAGTTCTATTAATATTACTGAAATCTATACTCATGTCGCATTATCCAAACAAAGGGATATTCTTACCTCTAAACATCCCAGAAAAAATTTTCAAGTATAACGAAATCGCAAAAAACAATCGCCGGCACATTCTCCTCAATGCCGGCGATTCCTCTATTCTGTTGTAACTGACTGATAATCAGATATTATCATTTAATTTTACAATTATTTATAAAAATAGAGGTGGTTGCATAGAATGAATATTAATTGGGAAACAATAGTAGATGGTTTTAGGGGATTTGAAAAATTGGCTCTTGAATTTGTAGAAGAAAATGAACCACAAAATGGATGCTCATGGAAACCAACAAAGGAGACGCGAGACGGAAATCATGATGCAATTCTGGCCAGAGAAGTTTCAGACACTCCAAAGCCGGATTTTGCTGTATTTGTTGGATATGCAAATAATGTGGATGTCTGGTGGATGGAAGCTAAATATTCTGCTGAGGCAACTCAGGAAAATAGCATAATAAGCAGATATCGCTTGGATGCAACTATTGTTAGCGCAATTTTGTCACGCAATATTTCAAAAATCATTTTTGTTACAAATTTAGAGATAGCATCAAAAACAATTGCGGATATTCGAAAAGCTTTGATATTCTCCAATAGTTGTAGCGAGGTGAAATTCTATACAAAAAGTCATTTGGAAAACTGGCTTTTAGACAAGCCGTTTTCTTTTTTTGGATCTAAATTTAAATGTACTCTTGATATGTATAATCAATTAGAAAAACCATATTTCAACCATATTGAAGAACTTTCTTTTTACTCTATTGGAAATAATTTTTTTCAAGAACCGCTATCTTCTGTATACGTTGGTGGAATATATGAAATTCACTTTTCCATTTCTGTATACAAGGATTTTGACGCCACATTGAATAGCTGTATTAATATCCAACTACTATCAGAGGATTCGAAAAAAATTCATTTAAAAAAGGGAATTAATGATTATGTTTTTTATGCCTGTATACCGGAAAATTTGGAATATGAGCCTATTTCAAAATTGGATTCACCTGGCGAATATAAGACGCTACAGCCCATATCCATTGCTTATTTATTAGAAAACGAATCTAGTACAGAAGATTTTGAAATACAAATTATTCCGGCAACTGCAATAAAAATTATAAATTCAGAAAATATATTTTTTGACATTCCATCACAAAATAAGTTGGTTGATAAATTATGTAAGGATCTGACAGATCATACCCATAATCCGGATTGTAAATTTTCGTTAATATCAATATATGGAAGTTCCGGAATTGGAAAATCTTATGTCCTACAGTTATTTAAAAATAAGTTAATGAAAGAAAAACAGCATATATTATGTAGCACTTATACTTTTTCAGGCGATAAAATAGATGACATAAAGGTTATTAAAAAAATTATTTTTCAATTGTTTTTCCCGTATTTATATTTTGAGGATTTAGATTCGGATTATGTAAATGAATTACGAAAAAATTTTCCTAAAATCAAAGATATTTTTTGGAATTTTGTTTTTTTCTCAACCGAAATAGAAGATTTTATAAAATATGTTCAAAATCCTGAACTGTTAAAAGATATTTTTCTCAGCAACATATGTATTAATAATCGCATTATACTTTTGGATGATATTCATAAAGTACCACGTGAATACGGAAATATTTTAAAGGAAATGCTTAAGTTACTAATAAGTCGGGAATACCCTGTTTTTTGCATTATAACTTCACATCAAAAAATTTCTATGGAAAAATATAGAAATGGTAAAAAACAATTTTTTGATAGTATTGAAGTGAACGTCACCAGTAATGATATATGTACACTTCTTGGCAATAAAAATATTGATGTTGATGCTGCTGGCATAACAACACTTTTTGGATCGGTAATAGAAGTGGTATATTTTTTGAAATATTTGTCTACACTGAACGATGCTATAAAAAATATCGACGATTTTAAGCTAGCATATCACTCATTTATGCGATGTGAGCTTCTCAAAAATGAAATGATTTCTAAATTCAAAAATACGTTTAGCAGAAATGCTGATGCGGAAGCATTATGTTCCTGTATTTATTATACCTTATCAGGAATACATCGTAAGTTAATAAATGATATTCCACAATCTGCTGAAACCCTTAATTTACTATTAGATGCCGAATTAATCAGAAAAAATGATGATGATTTTTTTGTGAGTTGGCATGATTACTATAGAGATATATTTATTAGTCATTTTTCTTTAAAACCATATAATGGTATACATATTCCCTTTGAAGATGTTTACCATATGAAATTACAACTTGAACTAAAAAGCCAGGAAAACAATACCGTAGAGGAAGCATTAAGCAAAATGGAGGAGTTATTTGCTGAGCAGAAATATTATTCAATTTATTATATTTTGGAAAACATTTTTCTGGAAGACACTGTAAAAAGGCAGTTCAAAAACGGTGTTTGTACTCAAAATTATTTTATGTTTTTTGCATATTTTGCTTATGCAAATGCAAATGCCGGAACAACTTATTCTGGATATGATCTGTTTCAACGTTTATATACAGAGGCAGCTTCGGTATCAGACACAACAGTAATAATAATTCGATATATTGCATTGTGGGAAATAATCAATTCACTCTATGAAAGCAATAAGTATCAAGAAGCTTTGCAAAAAATAGATTGCTTTAACAGAATGGCAACAGCTGTTCAAAATAATTGGAAAGTTCTGTTCGGCTGGGATCTTCCATCGATAAAATACGCTGTAAACACAGTAAAAATGTTTATTGACAGTGAAAATGGAATTAATTGTTTGGATAAAATTCCGGCAAAAGATTTTTTGTTTTCAAAAGATATTCCTTTTTCCACGTATCGCTTGATTTTATGTAATCTTACAAATGATTTTGATACAGCGCAAAAAATACTTAGAGAATATAACAGTCTGGTACAGAATAGACCGGATTGCGATGCCAAGACAAAATATATGTATAATTTTGCTGTTATATTTCTCGATTGTATTAATGATAAAGTAGATATCAGCGAAGTCATTGTCGCAAATAATCTATTAAAAGAAAACTTTGTTCATGATTATAATAGACACATTTTTGCTACCTCTCTTCTAGCATTAACCAAAGGAGATTTACCACTGTGTGAGAAGTATAGGCTGGAATATATGAAAACGCAGCGACCATTGAAAGTGCGTCAACTTGCTTTTGAAGCAGCATATTCGGCATTAGTATATTTGCATAAGCATCAAAAAATGGCAGCAATAAATGAACTGGAAAAAGAAGTGACATTATTCGCTGAAAGGTCAACGTACCTTCCTGTTATTAGTCACAACATAAAATATATAAATCAATATGAATTTTCATTAGATGATTTAGAGTTTTATTTAGGCGGGCATCTTCGGGAAGGGAAATATTATATAGATATCCGCATGCTATATTAAGTGTAATAGCATGCGGATATAGAGTTGCTTTTAATATATAGTAGTATCAGTGATATTCGGTTGAATATGCTTTCGCAGTTCTTCAGAAGATAAAAAATCAATATATTCGTCTATGTCTATAACCTCCTTCAGACGAATGAAAGAATATTTGAGATATTCTTTTTTAGATTTTTCGTCAGGGACAAACTCAAATATTTGTCGAACAATTAAATTATAAAAATGCTGTAATGATGAATAATAGTTAAATCGAAATTTTTTATAAATGTTATTTTTCTGCAGGTATTCCTTAATCATTTTGTATGCAGTCATCATATCGTCTATATTCTTTTGATTAAATGACTGTACAATGGATCCCGAACGTTTATAGTGGTGATACACAACTTGAGGGACACAAACCACTCTATTTGCAGCCAGCGTGCAACTATATGAAAAAGGTTGATCTTCAAAAAAAATATGCTCTGGAAATGTTAATAAATTATCCGTCAAAAAAGTTTTTCGATATATTTTATTTAAAGCTGACGGCAAGAACTTTATACCATAATTATACTCGTTTGTCATAATACGAAATGCAATCTCTCCAGAAAGCACATAATCTTGATCGTATTTGCACTTATATACGGGAGAAGTAGTAATATAATCGTATTCTCGCATCAAACTACATGTAACAATATCGGCATTTAATTGTTGCGCTTTATTATACATTACTTCCAGATAATTTAGGTCCATCCAATCATCACTGTCAATAAATGATATGTACTCTCCAGATGCCTGTTGGAGCGCTTTATTTCGGGCTCCTCCAGGCCCAAGGCTGGTAGAAAGCGGCAAAAACAAAACATTTTCGTGCGTTTTGGCAAGTTCAGTTGCTATTTGAGGAGTACTGTCTGTAGATGCATCATCTGCAATAATAATTTCAATGTCTGATAAGGTTTGGTTAAAAATGGAATCCATACATTTTAATAGATACCTTTCTGTGTTATGGGTTGTAACGATAACGCTCACTTTCATAATTAAATCCTCCTTTGGGTTGTTTGGAATACTAAAAACCGACTGATAATATCTGATTATCTATCACGTTTCATTCTTCTTTGCTATTCGCTTTACATCTGTATCAAACTCATCATTTGTTATTAATGACTTTGTATACCTTTCATCAAACAGATCTATCAAGTGTTCTACGTCTTTATAAGTGTTTAGCTGTATTTTTCCATTTATAATCGTAAATGTTTCACGCCATCTTTCCGTTTTTTGAATTTTCTTTATTAACTCCTTTGATTTCAGTTTCACAACATTGTACTGCTTAATTCGAAGCATTTTTTTGGCGTATGTCTTTGATGGACGACTTACATATTCCTGTAATTTAAAATTGTTTTCCACAAGACCCGTTTTGGTTATATCTTCCACAACTTTCATGGCTTCTGAACGAATATACTGTTCAAAGCCAAAGTGCCTCTGCATCAGCTTTATATCCCTGGTCAGTATATTCTCTCCCACTACCAGTAAATTTACTTTTTGAGTTATCGTAAAAATTCTATCCGTAAATTCCTCGAACTTGTCCATATCTTCTGTAGATATCGCCTTGACCAAAAAATTTTCTTTTTTCTTGTTCGGAATCAATATAGGCTGAACACTTTGATATGCCCATATACACCTGCTCTCTCTTTTAAACCGAAAGAGTATTGCATCCACATTGTCAAAGTCATTTACTCCAAAATAATTTTCCTTCGGCTCAACAGCTTTCAAATATTCAAAAGGGGCATATTGTTCGTTCTGTGGCAGCACATATATTCTGTGTTGATCATCCGCCACATAATCTACACTTACATATTGTGATGCTTCAACTCCATAATCTCTTTTCACAACCTCAGCAATTGTTTTCTGAATTTTGTCTTTGAAATTATCTTGATTGTTTTTACTTTTTTCATAGAACGCAAAGCGCTTTAGTGTCTTTTCATCACCTTTTATAAGTGCATATACTTCGAATCCATATTCTTCATCGCAAAACATAGTTTCTATTTCCGTTACTATGTTTTGCATTGTACATTCTTCTCTTACATCTTCCATTTACTGTTCCTTTCTGTTCTTGTTGTACATAAGGCACACATCATCCGAAATATATTTCCATTTTACTACCTTATTTTCGTCCAGTTCCTCACGGCATATAGCAATATATGTTTTGGGATTTGGTACATTCGCTATGTCAGAAGTAAATTTCACCCTGTAAAGCTTGTATTGCAATAAAATCAATACAGGATTCTGGTAATATAAATCCGTTTTGACCATAAGTTCTGCAACAAACCACATCACCAGTATATATGAGATAAACTCATTAACTGTACTTACTTTATCCACCAACAGCGAAAGTATAAACGTCATAAAAAAGCTGATACCGGAGTCTTGTATCTTGTCTTCTATCACAATTTTATCCCCATCATCATTAAATGCTGTAAAATGCGCCTGCCGAAATTGCCAGAACGTAATGAATCCACTGATTGCAAACCAAAGTGCAATAATACCAATTAAAATCTGCCAAATATCGTCCCTCAGTCCTGTCTCTTGAATCGTCTCAATGATATTGCATTTATGTAGTATGCTATCCAGCAAACAATATATTTTCCCAAGCGTTTCCTTCGTTACGCTTTTGATTACTATAAGAATCGACAATGGCAAAAATGACTGTACAATTAATTTTCTTTTCAATTTTTTATTCTCAGTCATCTATTCTCCCGCTATATTCCTCAAGCATTTTCACATATGTACCTAATTGCTTTCTCTTCTCTCCTGATAAACTTCTATATACTTTTACCAGTTCTTCTTCCTCCTTGGCATACTGTTCCATAACCTCCCGTTCTTCCAAAAAGTCCGTCATAGAAATCCCAAGTTGATTACAAATAATCAGTAATGTATCAATTCTTGGTTTTGAATTTCCCTTCAAGAATTCACTTATTGTAGACGAAGAAATACCTGCTTCTTTAGCAAGTTTGTACGGTGTACTTCCCTTGGCTTCACATATTTTCTTAAGTTTCTCCGCCAATTCCATACATTTTTCTTCAGTATCATACATTTAGCTACCACCTTTGTCCTGTAATATAAAATCCCTCTATTTAGTACATGACAATAAATGACAAAATCTTACAAACATTTTTAAATTTTTTATCATGGGAGTTGATTGCATTAGTAACTTCTACTGCCATGCTTCAGAAAAAGAATTGCACGACT
>ERZ779656.26-NODE-26-length-120347-cov-20.991163_pt1 | contig 120347 bp, 102 predicted proteins | sample MGYA00511102_ERZ779656 | MGnify/ENA primary metagenome ERZ779656 (study PRJEB29588, sample SAMEA2143980) | human gut metagenome | biome: human gut; feature: human-associated habitat; material: faeces | place: Denmark | collected 2008/2010 ... | reverse complement strand
TCGCTTCGCTCATCCCGTCAGGCTAGCGCCTGACACCCATTCACAAGGTCATGGGCGACCATGCCTCCAGAGGTCTCTCCCCCGCCGGGACTTCCGTTGCTACTCAGCATGATCTATTTGTCCAGTTTATCAAGCCATTTGAATAGAGATTCAGGCCAGTCAGGCCAATTGCCGGTGGCGTGAGAGTTATCGTTATAAACGTGCACCTCAAAATTAGGGTGGTTAATGGCACGGAGCGCATAACCCATTGCCTTGCCGTTGTATTCCTGAGGGACAGTCGTGTCTCCGGTACTGTAGGAAACATAGGTCGGAGGCGTCTGGAGCGACACATGCTTTTCATTGCAATACTTGTCAATCTCCTCTTGCGAAGGATCACTGCCGAGCCAGTAAAGCAAGGTACCCTCATGGGTCTTGCCCGGAACAAGCGTCACGACAGGATAGATAAGTATCTGGAAATCAACGTCATCATGCCGCGTCTGCCCGATGTAACCTGCGAGATGTCCTCCTGCCGAATTGCCGATAAGACCTACCTTCTCATATCCACCCCACAAAGCCTTGTTCTTCCAAGCCAAGTCAAGCGCAGCATTGGCGTCCTCAAGAGAACGGTCACGGAGCAAACCCTTGTTCGGAAGAGTGAAGTAGTCCACGATAAGGGTAACGCCAGAGCCGCGGAAATCCTCGATTACGCTGGCAATACCTCCGGCATGATGCACCGCATAGCCGCCGCCAGGATAGAGAATCACGCACCTGCTGTTCTTCTTGTTTGCAAAATACACCTCCAGATAACCCTGCTCTGAAGTCTTCACAGTAGCACGTCCGTCATCATCCACCTCATATTCAGAACCCAGGCGACCGGCCGCAAGAACCTGTCCGGCCTGAACCGTATTCGACTTGGCTGTAGACTTTTCGACTACGACATCATTGGCATCAATAGTCTTGAACGAGAATCCTTTCTCGAAAGTCTGCGGAATGACAGGAATATAGTACGTACCGCTTTTGGATGCATTTACAGTGATCTTGTCCGAAGGATTCACGCTCTTCATCGACCACTTGCCTTCTGCATCAAAAGTGAGGCTAATAGACTCGGCGCAAACGCCGGTTCCGGCAAATTCAACTTTCCTTGCCCTGGCCAGTTCAAACTCGATGAAACCGAGAACATGATGATAGCGAAGTTCCGTATCGGAAGTCATACTGACCAGAATGTCTGATGAGGCGAAGCTGCCATCGAAACTGCTTCCCATCGGGAAATTCATCTGCTTTTCACCGGAATTGAAAGCCACGGCATCGACCACGCCTTTCGGGCCGGCTATGGAATAATAAGGACCTGCGCCCAATTTCTTGGTGGCGAATTCGAAATCATCACATCGCTCGTCAATGGTAAAGGTATCGCTTGCACCGGAGGCATCGAAAACCTTCACGACATCACCTTTGCTCCAGGAAACCGTAGTACCGCCGTCATAGACAGTTTTCGTCTCCACCATCGAGCACTTGAAAACAAGGGCTTCGGAATCAGGCCGGTTGTGTTCAACAGGCCCGATTTCACGACTGCAGGATAATGCGCTCAGCATCAATGCCGCAACGCCCAAAATATTTATTATTCGTTTATTCATTTTCATCATATTGTAATACAAGTTCGACAACTCGCGAATCTTGACCAGTAATTCTACCAGTTGACATCTCCCCTGGAGACACCGTCAATGTTGTTTCCTCTGGTCACAGTAAAATCATCTACGAGGATTATTCCCGCCTTGGTCGAGCGAAGTTCGACCGCATCACCAGGCTTGAGAGTCGTCTTGAATATATGTACATGCCCGGTGAAATCGCATTTGTATTCAGATACAGAAGCCCCTGAAGTGTACGGAAGCAAAGCATCGGACGAGACGATTCCTATAGTCTCCCATTTCTTGCTTTCCGCACGCCATACATTGACCTGAAGCGTGCCGGAGTAATTGTCCTGAGGACGGACACGTGCAACTGCAGAGAAGGAAATCGTGCATTCCGAACCGGCCTCATCAACTCTGCCGGCAGGAATCGCCGGAGTGCTGACTATCGTAGGTGCGCCGTCCAGACCTACCATTCCCATGAAAGGACGTGACCAGCGGCCGAAAATCCAGCCTGCCACATCACCTGTAATCGCATTTACAGAGCCTTTGGCACGACCTACCAGATAACCTCCTGTAACATTGCCTGAAGTTCCGTCCACATGTTTGCCGTCAGCCGTAAGATTCCAGGTGTTGGTCTGGTGCTGACCTTCTCCGTGAGGATAGAAGGCAAAACCGATGGACTTGTTGCGATTAGGATGATTCCATGGAATCCAACATCCTCCAAGAGCCGTACCTGCGATGCTTCCGGCAGGAACTGCGCCAGGCGCCCATGCCTTGTAGTCGGACTGCACGCAGAAGTCATTGAAACCGGTATAGAACACGGTTCTCTCATCCGGAGTTCTCTCATTGTCAGTTGCCATAGCGACAGGCTGCGACCATTCTGATGTGCCGAAGGCATTGGTCAATGTCACGTTAGCCTTACCCAACCCATTCTTCATGGATATCGACTTGAGTGTCCTTACGCGCACATAGTAAGTAGTCGCAGGATAAAGTCCACCGATCGACACTCTGGTAGGAGTCAGGTAATTCACACACTCTATTCCGTCCTGAAGCTGGGACGTATGCCCGAAGTATGAACTATTGCCGAAGCATGGATTCAAGAGCTTTTGTCCGTCATAAGGCACAAATTCATAAACCAACTTGGTGCAGGCCTCATCCTCGAATATCTGTACCTGGTAAGCCTGCTCATAACCATCATTTCTGGTCCTGCAAATGGCATCCCAGTCAATGCAGAGGAATGTGGTACCGGTGCTGACATCATTCTTGCGCAAGCCCTTGGTCTTCACTTCCACGGTTGAAGAAGCAGATGAATAATCATTGTAAGCCTCAACTTTCAAACTGCATTCAGCGCCTTGCGGAAGTTCCTTGGCCGTGTAGCTGCATTCCTTGACATCACCGGCAAGTACGCCGTTGACATAAACCTTGTAGCCGTCGGCACTCTCGATGGTGTCCCAAGAAAGATGCGCATCAGTGAAGGCAGTAACCGTCTCTTTCAGAACCGGCGCAGTAACTTTAGGACTGAACACGCTGCCGAGCTCGACAACCTCTCCCGGATTGACCACAAAACCCGATGCGAAGGTGTTGGTGAAGGTCAAGTCACCCTCGAAGGCCAGTTCCACCTTGAAGCCGCCGTCGTAAGTGCCCGGAAGAACCTCCACGACATAGGTGCCGAGAGCAAAGATTTCGCCTTCCGGCGGAGTCATGACAATGACCTTCTCGCTGCCGTTGCCGACAACATCCCTGCTGAACACGTCCACGGAAGAAGCTCCGGCAATGACCTTGTCGTCAAGACTTGTAAGTTTCAATGACTTCACATCCTCTGCGACCATGTTGAACTTCAGGTATGAAGCTACCGGGCGGAAAGCCAGAGACGTCTCAAGTGCCTGGGCGAAAGCCACTTGCGGAGTAACAGGAAGCGCCTCACTCTCATCGGTACGGCAGACCTTCTGCTCCGCAGGAACCGTGCGGACCGCATGGCCTTCGGAGAAAGACCCGAAAGCGGCAGACGGATACAATGCGTAATACATGTCGCTCGGATCATAGGACTGACCTGAAAGAACCGCGGAAACTCCATCCGAAGAAGTCGTCTTGAAGACATTGGCCTCATGCTTTGCGACATTGTCATATATCGACACATCACCATTCCATACAGAAGAAAGCGATGCTCCAAGTTTCGCCTTGAACGTGGTCTCCACCAGGACCGTATCCAACTTGACCTCCACTTCAGGACGCTTGTTCGGAACAGGAGCTGAGACCTCCTTGACACAGGCAACCAGCGAAACTGCCGTCAGCAACAATGCTGACACTTTCATAATCCTATTCATACATCATCTTGATTTCATAGTTATTCTTATTCTCCGTAGAGTATTTCCACGTATTCCGGCAGCCGCAGGAATCACCCGTCTCGACCAGAGACTTGGAGCCGGAATTGTCCACCGGTGCGGCAACAGCCTTGGAATCAGCAGCTTTCTTCCATGTAGGCCCTGCAACCTTGTTCTCTGACGGATAACCTGTCTTGGTAGACGGCCAGCCGTCGCCCCATACGATTTCATCCATTGACATGCAACGTCCGTTGTACTGGTTGCCTGCCCAATAGTTATGGTAGCACATCCAGTCCTTGCCCTTGTCATCAGTAACAATACCGGCATTGTGGCCCGTTCCGGCGAAATAACCCGAAACAGGACTTCTCAGAATCGTATTGTTATCATTGTCGAAAGCATTGTTCCTGGTAGACATGAGCTTGCCGTCCTTGCCCTCGTAAGGTCCGAGAATGTTCTTCGAGCGGCCCACTACGACATGGTAGGTACTATTGGCACCCTCACAGCAAGAACCCTTGGAACCGAAGCAGTAGTAATAACCGTTCTTGTAATGCATATAGGTTCCCTCGATTTCATAAGCGATGAAAGTCTTCTTCGCGCCCGGGGCAATCGCAAGACCGTCATCAGTAAGCTGGATGGCCCAGATTCCGGAATCACTTCCGAAACTGCCCCAGAAAAGATAGAGTTCGCCGGTAATTTCATCGCGGATGATATCCGGGTCAATGGAGTTCGACACACCAGTAGACGCATAGTCCACCAGCTTGCCGTTTTCATCTGCCAGCGGATTGATATCCTTCAGACCGGTCCACTTGAAAGGCCCGGTAGGGCTGTCGGAAACAGCCACACCGCAGGCACTCCTCTTAGGGTCATCCCAATGTCCTTCAGCATAATAGAGACAATAGCGTCCGTCAATGTATTCGATATCCGGAGCCCAGATTCTGGTATCAGGGACCCACTGAGGTCTTTCCATACCGCCGAAAGCATTGCCCACAAGCTCCCAGTTCACCATGTCGACAGACCTGTAAACAGGCATGTAGACCACGTCCGAGGTACCGCTCGTACCGTTCTGTGTACTGTAGGCATAGAAATATCCCGTTCTCTCACGATCGTCGAAAACCGACGGGTCAGGAGCATTGTTTCTGATTACCGGGTTAAGATATGAGGTGGTAAAATACCCGTCGCCCGCTCCCGTATCAGGTTTTATAGGGCGCTCGTCAACAACTTTTTCCTCGCAAGATGAAAGTGCCACAAGAGCGGCGAGCATTGAAATTGTATATAAGATTTTTTTCATTTTGATTGACATTTTAATTAGTCTCTCCAACCATCGTTCTGGGTAAGACTTGAGTTCATCTCACGCTCCTTTGCAGGAATCGGCCAAGTCTCCACATAATTTCCGAGAGCATACCAAGTATAAGTTCTGGTTCCCCAAATCTGCATAAGGCCGTTGGTATTCATCTCACCCGTCTGACCGGATGAACGGTCACGGAACTTCTTGTCCAGCCACACTCCCCAACGGAGCTCATTGAAATACATGCTGTCCTCACCGGCAAGTTCCCAATAGAACTCATTGCGGATACGTTCGCGCATGTCGGCCTGGTCTTTCACCTTCGTAAACTCATTGGTATTGAGAAGAATATGCTTAGCGCGGGCACGAACCTTATTCACCAGAGTCACGGCCTCGTCAGTGCGGCCCAGCTCATTCAGGCACTCTGCCCTACGGAGAAGAATCTCAGCATAACGGCAGAGGATATTGTCCTCCTCATAGACCCAGCGAAGAGTATTTTCAATGCCTTCCGGCACATATTTTCTCCAGAGATAGTAGAACATCGAATTGGTATCAGTACGGATGTCGCGGGAAGAAGCGCCGTCCGAACGGTAAGGCCACCTGAGAGTGAATGTATAAGGCACACCTGCTATACCGCCGTAATAGTCGGAATACGGAGTGATGACGGACATCTTCAGACGAGGGTCACGGTTATCGTACGCCGCCTTGATACGAGTCTCGTTGGAATACTGCTGGTACTTGCTCATATCGGCACCGTATGCAGCCATATTGGCTTTTTCGCCGTCCGTCATATCGTTGCGGAGGAAGAACACGGAACGCTGTTCAGGAGTCATTTCGCTCCAGCCCGGGCAGTAATCATCCCAATTGAACTTGCTTCCGTCAGCATTCTCGAAAGATTCCACGAATGCAGGGTTAGGCAGGTAGTTATTCCAGGCGCCGCTAGTCACGCCAGTACAACGGTTTCCGAAAAGCACCGCACGGGAGTTACCCATACCTGGCTGCTGTGTCATGCGGATGGAGAAAATCATCTCGTCGCACTGCTCGTTGGCCGGTTTGAGAAGCTGTTTGAAACTGTCATTGCCGGCACCCTGATAGAGAGCGAACCCCATCGGTTCGAGAGCCTCGAAGTCCTTGAGGGCCAGCTCCCAATACGTTTTCTTGTCACCCTCTCCACGTGCAGCGAGGAACTGATACATCTGTCCCCTGTAGGCAAGGGCGACCGCTCTGCTCACGTGACCGTAGTCCGACGAACCGGCCTTGTAGCGGTCCGGAAGATTCTCTTCATTGACGCAATCCGTCAAATCACCGATGATGGCGTCCCAAACCTGCTGCTCCGTCGAGCGCGGACGGTTCGCATTCGTAGCATTTTCAATGTATTCCATATAGAGAGGCACTCCACGATAGAGGACATTGAGATTATAATATCCGTAAGCGCGGAAGAACTTGGCCTCGGCCTTGAGCTTCGCCTTTTCTTCGCTTGTCATGTCTGGAACCTTGTCGATGTGGCTGATTACATCGTTCGCACGGAAAATGAACGTGTAATAGTATCTGTACATCTCCGCGAAGGTTCCGCTGGCCGGAGTTCCGTCACCGTAGCACACTTTCTGGTTCTCATACCAGTTCTTGTCAGTGTCCATCACGGAGGAATATGCTTCAAACATCACTCTCCAGTTATCCTCACTGTCGGTATTGCTGGCTCTCACATAAAATTCGTTATAAATACCGTTCACCGCCTGACGGGCAAGAGTCGCCTTGTTCCAGACGTTGCTGGATCCGACCTGATATGAGCTCTCGAAATCGAGAGTCTGGCAAGAAGCCAAAACCATGGCAGCAAACGCAGCTGTTATAATTAACTTTTTCATCATTTCAACAAATTAGAAGGTAAGGTTCAAACCGCCCGCAAACTGGCGCATTGTAGAATAGCCTGCCGTCGAACGCATTTCCGGGTCCATTCCCGGGAAGCTCGTGATCGCGAACAGGTTCTCACCGCTGACATACACTCTGATCTTCTGGAGCTTGATCTTGCTGGTAAGCTTTTCAGGGAAGGTATAACCCAGAGTGAAGTTCTTGAGTTTCAAGTAGTCGCCCTTGCAAAGGTGCAATGATGAAGTGGCATCGGACTGACATGAAGTCAAGTTCACGAGACGCGGCTGTTTGGAATTGATATTGGTACGAGGGTCATCAGGATTCTTCGGATCGAAGAAATAGTGGTCCTTCGCTACAGACTTAGGAATCGCATAACCGTAAATCGTGTTGGACGAGTTGCTTGCCTGCCTGTAATAGTAGACCGAGAATCCGGCTGCACCTGCCCAGCTCATGGAGAAGTCGATACCATTCCAGCCGGCGGAGAACTGTATACCATAGTTCACCTTAGGCGTTGTCGAAACATTCTGGAACACAGCATCATAAGAGTTTCCGTAGAGCCCGTCGCCGTTGGCGTCGGCATAGATATATTCACCATACCAGATCTTCTGCTTGCCGATGCCCTGCTGAGGATAGAACGTATAGCCGGCATCCATCATGGCGCGAACCCATGCCATATCGTCGGTCGTACGGATCATACCGTCGACAGGACCGCCGTTGATGTCAGGCGTACCGTCCGCATTCCAATATTTGCCCGAGCCCTTGTAAGGGTCCATCATATAGAATTCATTGATCATGTGGCCCTCTACTACTCTCGTGGAACCGCCGGTGGAGACATCTCCGATATTGGTTTTCCATACGCGGTTGCCGTCGCCGTCGACTTCCCAGCCCTGCTTGAGTTTGCCCTTGTAACGGCTCACCTTGTTCTTGTTATAGGTAACGTTGCCGCTGATGCTGTAGTAGAATTTGCCTACGCTGTCTTTCCAGCCGAGCTCAGCCTCGAAACCGCGGTTGGTCACGGAAGCGATGTTCTGTCTAGGTGCACTGGCATTACCCATGACCATATACATGGATGGTGTGTAGAGAATGCCGTCGGTTACCTTGTTGTAGTAATCCACCGTACCTGTGAGCCTGTTGTTCAGGACACCGAAATCCACACCGAAGTCAGTAACGGAAGTCGTCTCCCAAGTAAGCGCATAGTTCTTGATGGAAGTAATTGATATACCGTTGGTTATATCATCAGTACCGAACACGTACTTGGTAGTGCCGTAAGTGGACTGCCAGTCGTAGTTGCCGATGGAGTTGTTTCCCAGACGGCCCCATGAAGCGCGGACCTTGAGGTTGTCGAAAATGTGCGCATTCTTGAGCCATGATTCCTCACTCATACGCCATCCTGCTGAAACTGAAGGGAAGAAACCCCATCTGTATTCCGGAGCGAAACGTGAAGAAGCGTCAGCACGGAGGTTGGCCTCGAAGAGGTACTTGCCCGCGAATGCATAATTGATTCTTCCGAAGTATGAACGGGAAGCGTACTCCGTACCGTAACCATTTGCAGAATAAGGGTTTGCCACAGCATTGAGGTCACCCACGGATGCATCCTGCAATCCACGTTTGTAGGCACTGAAATCACGATACTGGAAATGGCTTATCTCATAACCGAACATCGCTGCGATATCATGCTTCTTGACGGTCTGGTTATAATTGAGCACACTGGAAACCTTTACGAAGTTCTCCCTCTTGTTGTACATATAGGAGTAAAGCTCTGAAGGGTCGGCAGGGGCGATTACATAAGAATCATTCTGGAAATCATATTTGCCGATACCGGTATCAATCCTCTGTTCCTCCTGACGGTAATCCTTGTAATATACATCAGTATTCCAATTGAAATACTTGAGGAACTTGATGTTGGCATACCAGTCAGTGAAAATCTGGGTATTCTTCGTATAGCCTCTGGTAGAATTCATATCCACGAGAGGGTTGTGTGCCTGAGGGTCCTGGCCATAAGCCTGAGGACCGCCGTAGAGGTCGAGAGACTTCGAATACGGATAAATGTCCGGAGTCATCTTCTGCGTGTTGAGAGATGTGAGCGAACCGACATTGCTGTTGTCCTGGTCCGTATGGTAGCCCCAGATGCGCGCGCCGATCTTCAGCCAGTCCGTCACCTGCCCGTAAACGTTCACCCTGCCGAAATAGCGTTTGTAACCGGTATTGTCAATGATTCCAGGGTTGTCAATGTAGGACAATGATACATTATATCCCATTGTCTTCACCTTGCCGCTGGCAGAAATCGCATGTTTCTGCATTATCTTGTTCTGATAGATGACGTCCCACCAGTCAGTGTTCGGATAAGCCATATAATTGTAATAGCCTGACTCTGCGCGTCCCCAAGGGTCCTTGCTTGCTGCAAACCCACTGGTCAATGACGTTCTGCGAGAACTGCGCGATACCGCCGATATTGGTGCATGACTCATTGTAGAGACGCATGTAGCTTGCCATGTCCGATACCGTGTGGATAATCTTGAACGGCTGGTTGTAAGAAAGCGTCAAGTCATAGCTCACTTCGCATTTGCCGTCAGCAGAAGAACCGTTCTTCGTGGTGATGAGGATGACACCGTTCGCTCCCCTGTTACCATAGATTGCGCAGGAAGCGGCATCCTTGAGGACATTGATGGAAGCGATATCGGAAGGATTGACATTGCCCAGGCCCTGTTCCATACCGTCCACGAGGACGAGCGGACCAGACGAGTTGAGCGTACCGGTACCGCGGACGAGCATTGAGAAATCCTCCTCGTACGGATTACCGGAGCCCTGCATCACCTGGAGGCCCGGCATTGTTCCTGAAAGCGCCTGGGAAGCATTGAACATCGGACGCGATTTGATGCTCTCCGAATCGAAACTTACGGATGAGACGCTGCCGGTGACATTGATCTTCTTCTGGACGCCGTAGCCGACCACCACGACCTCATCGAGGAAAGTGGTGTCTTCGCGGAGCACGATTGAATAATCAGAAGCGGTTCCGAGAGTGACAATGCTTGACGCATAGCCGATTGCACTGACTTCCAGGGACAATGTATTCTCCGGAACGGAGAGGGTGAAACGACCGTCGACATCGGTGGACGTTCCGTTGGTAGTATTCGGGACGAGAACTGCCGCACCTATGACAGGCTCCCCGTTGGAATCTTTCACAGTACCGCTGATCTGGCGATTCTGTGCGAATGCGCTGCAAGTCACGAACATTGCCAGCAGCATCGTCAATATGTATCTGAATTTTTTCATTGCTTTCTACTTAAAACAAGCCACTACGAGATTGACATTCTCGGATCCTTCCGGCTTCATGCCGCCATAGTTCGGGTTTGTATGTGTGATATACCATCTTGAGTTGGTCCAGAAGAGGTCCTTTCCTCTGGCCGTGCCATCCTGGAGCACTACGCAAGACCAGTTGTAGTCTTCCACGGTCATGGCGTCGCTGCAGCCGAGATTGCTCATGACAGCAGCAAGTTCATAGAGGGTAAGACCCTTCTTGTCATTGCCTACGCCGTCCTTGCCGTTATCGACATGCTGGCCCTGATTGTGGGTATTCACGTATTTTTCAGAGACGAAAATCACAAGTGCGCCATCAGCGGTACAGCCGACGCCGATACGTCCGGTGTAAAGCCTGTCGTAAGTGGAAATCGGCACGGACTGGCCCCAGTCTCGGGTAAGGAAGCAGGTCATATTGTCGAAATGACGCCATTCAGAATTGTAGAGAGTATAGAATTTGTCCGCCTCGCCGGAAATGAGCGTCTCACCATCCTTGCAAATCTGGAAATAACCGCCGAATGCGCTTTCCACATCCCATGAAGTCTGATCTGCGCCATTGGCACCGGAATAGCAATAAAGCTTTCCGTCTACGGCAGCGGCCGGCTTGATGCTCACTTTACCGTCCTTGATACCCATGGCAGGGGCATAAGCCTTGTTGCTTCCGCTAAAGCCATCGTTTCTGAGAACTCTGGTAACACCCTTGTCATCAGGACCATAAGCCAGCGGGCTATAGTATTCGCATCCCGATGAGGCAGTGCTTCCGTCGGTATGCCATACCGCAGGGCCGTACTCCGGAAGGAATATCACGAAATCCCTGTTGCTCCTCTGGACAGCTGAGACTCTGATATTGTCATTCCCTATGACACTCTTTTCAGCAACTTTCATGTTCACATAACCGGCAGGAATCGTGAGGACATAAGCAGGATTGCCGGCTCTGCCCATAAGATTCGACGTCGTGTAAAGACGCACATTGCCGAAATTGACGCCGTACTGGCTGCTCCAGGACTTGGTAATCTCCGTCCAGCTGCCATCGAACTTGGCCACGTCGGAAGGGTTCGCATAGATGGTGAAAGCCTTCTTGCGGTTCACAGCCTTGTCGAGGACGACGAGTTCCACGCCTTTTCCATCAGAAAAGTCAATGTTTTTAAGGGAGTTCGGGTCAGTCACCAGCTCCACATCCTTGTTCAGGACCAGATCGATGTCGACGCCCTTCACCTCAGAAGCAAGGAAAGCGGTAGAGAATGAACCTGAATAGGTATTGTCCACCAATGAAAGGTCGATGGTTTCGTCACCGAGTTTGGCTTTCACTTCCTTGACCTGATCGTACATTGAAGCGGAAATCGTGTAAGCGATATCGTCAACGCCGTCATTTACAGTAATCTTGTAGTCCATTCTGAGATTGGCGGCAATTCTGGTCTGCGTAGGGCTGACCATTCGTGCCCAATCCTTGTTCAGCTCGACATCGCAAACGACATTGTCGAGAGAAGCAGCGGTGTGGAACTGGAATTCAATAGTTCGTTCTTCCTGGTTGATGTCTCCATCAATCCATCTGTCACCGTCGAGTGCACGGATGCCGACAACAGGGTCATTGACATAACCCGGGTCGTCGGAAACCGAAAAAATCATCTTTTCCTCACAAGATACCGCTCCGAAAAGCAGCAGTGAAGAAAGAATGACGAACGGAAATTGTTGTGTTCTCATTTTAATATTATTTGTGGATTATTATCGTAATTCGAAAGTTCTGGTCTTAAATGTCGAATCACCTGCATAAAAGTCAATGCTAATGTGCCTTGGACCGACATTCAATTTGAAAGACCCCGGCGTATAAGAATGGATATAACGGGTAATTCCGGGACGATATTCCTCGAAAAGGGCACTCTCGTCCTTTATCGGAGAACCGTCAGGCATCGTCTTCATGGACATCCGCCTGATGCCATACTCAGCAGGGCCTTCCGCAACGACCTCATATTCAGCACTTTCAGGCCTAGCCCATACACTGCTCATTTCCATCTGCGTAATGATGCCGCCGTCACCTTTCCATTCAGTAAGAGTGGTAGCATGGGAATGTCCGCACAGCACGATTGCCTTGCGCTTGGCGAATTCCTCACGGAAATGACGCCTGGCAGCAGTGTCCTTTTCATTCTCTCCTCCATGGAAGAACCACCTGCAGCTCTGCTCATCCATCGGGAATACCGGGCCGTGGGTAATGATGAAAGTGTGCCGTGCGCCCTTGGTTTCCTGAAGCATCTTCTCTATCTCCGCATCGTCAGGATGGTTGAAGTCCAATACCAGGAAGGCGTCAGGGCCAATGTTGAAGTAAAAAGTAGTCTTTTCAATGTCCTTGCCGAGTTCTTCCGTCATGCGTTTCGGCATATATTCATGGTATACCTTCTTCGCGTCAGTTCCACGGACATCATGATTGCCCTCCACCGTGACGAACGGCAGACCTCCGAATTCCTTCTTGAATGCGTTCATGACATCGTCGAGCATCTTCCTGTGCACATCGCCGTTTCCGCAATCACCCTGAATGAGGTCACCTACCTGCAATGCAATCCTGGTATTCTCATCCGCCAGGCATGCGCATCTTTTCAGAAGCCTCGGACAGCGCTCACGCCACATCTCGCCGTTGCGGGCAAACTCCGCCCTTTGGACACGGTTGAGCCACTCCACCTTTTCATTATAATGGGAGTGGTAAACAGATGCCGGTTCCGTATCGAAGTGAGTGTCTCCGAGAATTACTATGGAATAGCTTTTGTCTTTCGGCGATTTGGCATAAGAAAACTCCGGAAAACGGAGAAAAGCGATTCCGGCCAAAGATGCCGCTGAAGTTTTAATGAAATTACGTCTGTCCATTTCGAAACATGTGGTTGGTGTTCACATATCGAAGGTACGACGAAGATACTTATTATACTAATTTCCCTTTCAAACCCCCGTAGAATAGCGCATAAACGTTTTATATGACCGATTTTTGACTAATTTTTATCACGTTCTGACGAATTTTTCGATTGGATTCGTGACTGATTTTTAATTTTGATTAAAAAATTGAGGATTTTAGCAGAAACGCGACACCCCGGCACTACAGCATTTTCCGCCTCTGGAAGAGGTAGAGGATGACTGCGAGGGAGAGCAGCATGAAGCCGAGGATGAGGAGCCAGGACCACGGCTTGTCTGATAGTGGCAACGCCACGTTCATGCCGTAGAAACTGGCCACGAGGGTCGGCGGCATGAGAAGCAAGGAGATGAGCGTGAAAATCTTCATGATGCGGTTCTGGTCCAAGTTGATAAGACCGACGACGGTATCCTGGAGATACTCCAGCCTCTCGAAACTGAAATTGGAATGGTTGATAAGAGAAGAAATATCCTGGAGGAGGACATTGAAACGAGGCTCCAGCTCGACAGGGTACTTGTCACTCTTCATCATATTGGAAATGAGACGCTGCTTGTCGACGATATTCTCGCGGACAGTCATCGTATTATCCTGCAACTGATTGATATCCAAGAGGAAAGCCTCATTGATATCCTCCTGCTGGTTCACGCGCCTGCTGTACAGGGCGATTTCCTTGGACATGAGCTCTATCATGTCGGCATCAAGGTCGACACGCTGGTCCATGATACTCACGAAAACCCAGTAGCCGTTGGGAAAAAGTCGCGGAAGCGCCTGCATCTTGCGCTGGAGTTCGGTAAAACTTCGCAGAGGCACGTCACGCAGAGTAGTCAACACGTTCTCCACCAGCGTGAATGACACCGGTTCCATGGAGTACTCTTCAGGTCCTGGGATAAGGAAGTTCGTATTGGCGAAAATGGCAGTCTCCGTCTCGGAAAAACGTGAAGAACTCTCGATCTCTTCCGCTCGCGCACGGCTCTGGATCTCTGTGTTCAAGAATTTCTCCGTGGCTCTCTTTTCATCTCCGGAAGGGGAAAAGAGATCAATCCAAATAACGTCATCCATCTTGAAGGTATCAAGATCAGCCATCGACTGGGACATCAGGATTGCTCCGCTAGATCTGTAAAAGATTGTGACCATACCTTTTCTGGTTTTATCCGGACCTCAGCACCTCCCTGGAAACATGATATCCAAAGAAAGCACAAAATCAGGTGGTTAACTTTCTGCCAGTTCGCATTCCATAACGCGAACTGCAAAATTATCAATTTTTCCTGAAAGAAGGAAGAAAAAGAGCGTATATTTGCAACATGAAAGACAAAATCAGAAACAGCGGACTGCTCGCATTGAGCCCGCTCGCAGTTTTTTTAGGCATATACCTGGTATCATCCCTCATAGCGAAGGACTTCTATAAGATTCCCATCGCGGCAGCATTCCTGATAGCATCCGCATACGCACTCCTGATAAGCAAAAAAGCCCCCATCGAAGACAAGATAGCCGTATTTTCCCGTGGCGCGGGACATAAGAACGTGCTGCTGATGCTCTGGATATTCATCCTCGCGGGCGCATTCGCCGAGACGGCCAGACAGATAGGCGCCATCGACGCCACCGTAGCGGCCACATTACACATCCTGCCGCCGTCAATGCTGTTCGTCGGCCTCTTCCTGGCATCCTGCTTCATATCCATGGCCATCGGAACAAGCGTCGGCACCATCGTCGCACTCGTCCCGGTAGCAGCCGGAATCGCTTCAGAATCAGGGTTTGACACAGGTTTCATCACCGCCATCGTCGCCGGAGGAGCATTCTTCGGGGACAATCTCTCGTTCATCTCCGACACCACGATCGCCGCCACCAAGACGCAAGGCTGCCTGATGTCCGACAAGTTCAAGGTCAATCTGAAAATCGTAGCTCCGGCAGCATTGGCCGTAGCCGTCATGTATATAATAATAGGTCAAGGCGCGAGCTTCAGCGCACCGGCGGATCCGGTCAACTGGACACGCCTGATACCATACGTCCTCGTCATCGGACTCGCAATGTCCGGGGTCAATGTCATCGAGGTATTGGCCATAGGCATTGGCGTGAACGCAATCATCGGCTTCTGCCAAGGAACATTGACATGGACGACATGGCTGGGCAGCATCGGAACCGGCATCGCCGGAATGGGCGACCTTATTATCGTGACGATGTTGTCCGGAGGCATGCTGGAGGTCATCCGCGAGAACGGCGGCATCGATTATCTGGTGCGGATTCTGACGAAGGGCATCAGGGGGAAACGCGGCGCGGAATTCAGTATCGCGGCGCTCGTCAGCATGGCCAATGTCTGCACCGCGAACAATACCATCGCCATTCTCACCACGGGACGGATCGCGAAAGACATCACCACGCGTTTCGGTCTGGACCCGCGCAAGACCGCAAGCATCCTGGACACGTTCTCATGCATGATCCAGGGATTGCTGCCATATGGCGCACAGATGCTTATGGCTTCCGGACTCGCCGGAATCTCATCCCTGTCCATCATCAAATATCTCTTCTACCCGTATACGATGGGCGCTTTCGCCGTGCTGGCAATTCTGCTGAGATATCCGCGGAAATATTCCTAGAAAACCTGCCGTAGCCAACGGAGCCGCCGGTCACGGCTTGAACACCTGTCGGTTGACAATGGATCGGCCAAGTGTCAGCTGGTCAGCATATTCCAGGTCATCCCCGAAGCCGAGCCCCCTGGCAAGGGAGGAAACTTTCACGCCGTAAGGGGCGATCTGGCGGTAAATGTAGAATGACGTGGTCTCGCCTTCCACGTCACCGCTCAATGCAAGGATGACTTCGACGTTATCAGGTGACTGCGCGCCGTCAGCGGCAGCCTGGACACGCGCTTTCAGTTCCGCTATCTTCAAGTCCGACGGACCGATGCCGTCAATAGGCGATATTTTTCCGCCAAGTACATGATACACACCATGATACTGGCCTGTAGCCTCAACGCTCATCACATCACGGACATTCTCCACCACGCAAATCGTGTCATGGTCACGGCTCGTGTCGCGGCAAATCGAGCACTCCTCCTCATCGGAAATCATCATGCACTTGCGGCAATACTTCACATTCTCACGAAGCAGGCGGATGGACTCCGTAAAATGCCGGACATTGTCCACAGGCTGCCTCAGCAGATGGAGAGCCAGTCGCAGCGCGCTCTTCTCCCCCACTCCGGGAAGCGAACTTATCGCATCCACGGCGTTCTCCAGCAATTCCGACGGATATTTTTCAGTTCTCATTTTCTTCAATGTGATATTTTACGAGCCCCTCGATCGGTGAAGAGACAATATCGGAAATCCCCACCCCGTATTCCTGTGCGACTCTCAACAGAATCTCCTTGTGCGCAAAGCCGAAGCCGCCGACCACGCCGACTGGCTTGCCTTCAATGTCGTACTGCAGCAGACACCTTTCGAACAATGCCCGGAAATTATTGTCCACCAAACACTTGACATACAGACAACTGTCGTAATGCTCCATGATGAAGGGCGCGAAAGAGCCGAGATAGCTTGCCGGCGACGGGCCTCTGTACACATTCTTCACCACGTTGAAATATTCCATATCATACTTCGCGGCAAACTCCGAGGCCACAGGTTCCGGCACGATACCTTTCAGGAAATCTGAAACGAACTGCCTGCCCAGACTGGCTCCGCCGCCCTCGTCGCCGAGGATGAAACCGCCTGAACGGACGTTCTTTACAATCTGCTTTCCGTCATATTCGCAGCTGTTGGAACCGGTTCCCAATATCACGGCTATTCCGGGCTTCCTGCCGAAAAGGGCACGCGCTGCTGCCAACAAATCGGAAGCATAAGCCACTTTCGCTTCAGGAAACGCCTTCATGAATTCACCATGCAGACGGACCGCACCTTCCGGAACGGGATTGCCAGGGGTCGGAATCATCCCGGCAGCATAAAAATGAATCCGTTCTACAGTTTCTCCTGACGGGTTCAGCTTGGGAATCGCCTCACGCAGAGTCTTTTCGACGAAAGCAACATCTGCCGTCGCCACGTTCATTCCCGTGGAACGCATCGAATAAACTGTCCCGTCAGAAGCAATCGAGCGCCAATCCGTCTTGGTCGCACCGCTTTCAGCTAATATGGTCATAAAAGTTACGCGAGTTTACGTGTAAAAGTTACGCGAGCATTTACCGAAAAAAGCCTGCCGCACGTTAAGGAGCGGCAAGGCTATCAATATCAATGTCTTGAATTCTACTTCTTCTCAGGCATCGCTTCGAGGGCAGCCACGAGGAACTTCCAGCACTTGTCCACGGTATCGATCTTCACTCTCTCGTCCGGTGAATGAGGATGGAGAAGTGTAGGTCCGAGTGACACCATGTCCCAGTTCGGATACTTGGCACCCAGAAGAGCGCACTCCAGGCCGGCATGTATCGCCATGACCTTCATATCCTTGCCGAACAACTTGTGGTAAACGTCCTTCAATGTACCGATGATAGGCGCCGTCGGAACAGGTGTCCATCCCGGATATGCGCCGAAAGTCTCAAACTTGGCGCCTGCTATTTCGAACAGGCAACGCATCTTCTGCGCAAGTTCTTCCTTGGCGGAATTAACGGAGCTGCGGATCAGAGACCACACTGTAAGATGACCGTCTTTTGTACGAACAACAGCCATATTCACTGATGTCTCCACCAGGCCGTGCATCGTAGGGCTCATTCTCTCCACGCTGCTAGGGCAAGCATAAATAGCCTTGACAGCCCTCAGCATGACATCATCCTCTATATAAGAGGTATAAGGCTCAGCCTGTTTTTCGAAAATGCACTTGGCAGCAGGATCAGTATCAGCGAACTCTGCCTTCGCCAATGCGAATACACGCTCAACTTCAGCCTTTACAACCTCCTCATTTTCAGCAGGAACAAGCATTGACACCTCTGCCTCGAACGGAATCGCATTGCGGAGACTGCCTCCTGTGAAGTCAGCCACTTTCACGCCGTACTTTTCGAGAAGAGGCAAGAGAATCCTGACAGCGATCTTATTGGCATTGGCCCTGTAAAGGACGATATCCTGACCGGAATGTCCTCCTGCAAGTCCCTTGACAGTAAGCTTGTAGCCGACATATCCGCTGCCTGCCTCTACAGTCTTGTATGAGAAATCCGCCTTACCGTCGACACCGCCGGCGCAGCCGATATAAAGATCTCCCTCAGCCTCGGAATCCAGATTCAGCAGAACGTCACCTTCGAACTTTCCAGGCTTGAGATTCTCGGCTCCGGTCATACCGGTCTCCTCATCATAAGTGATGAGAACCTCTATCGGACCATGTTTCAATGTATCATCTTCAAGCACTGCCAATGCGAGGCAGACACCGATGCCGTCATCGGCTCCAAGCGTGGTGCCCTTCGCGGTAACCCACTCACCGTCAATCTGTGTCTGGATAGGGTCCTTCAAGAAATCATGTACTGTTTCGGCAGTCTTCTGAGGCACCATGTCCATGTGCGCCTGAAGGATGACACCCCTTCTGTTCTCGTATCCCGGTGTAGCCGGCTTTCTGAAAATTATATTTCCCGTTTCATCTCTCTCGACAGCGACATTGTGCTTCTTACCCCATTCAAGAAGAAACTCCTGTGCTTTTTCCTCATGCTTGGACGGACGTGGAACCTGCGAAAAATCGTAGAAGTTGGTCCATACGCTTTTCGGCTCTAAATCTTTAATTGTCATAATTCTATAATTAATTATACGGTTATTTCACTACTATAGGGAATGTACTTTCGACACCGAGCTGATAAACCGGTATCCTGCTCTGCAGCAAGACATTGACACCGTCACTGAGCTTCACTGTGCACACTGCCGGTATGCGGTAATGCGCTACGATGCCCTTGACGCGTGCGCCCTTCTCATCCGGAATCTTGACATCCTGCGGCACGAGCTCCATCAGATACGGCTTTCCTGACAAACCATCCGCCGGCACGAGACCCTTGGAATCAGAAAGGCGGAACGCAACATACAGCTGGGACTCATTATCTTTCGAAGGAACTATCTCATAATTCATCTGCTGTTCCGAGTACTCGCGATAGCCGATGAACATTGACATATACTCGTTTTCGAGACGCGTAATCTCGCTCACGGCAGCCTGCATGGCCTCGCCGCTGAAAGTCGCGTCAGTGTCGCCTGTCACGATCTGCACCCTCTTCTTCCTGAGGTTGAAAATCATCTCCGCAGCTTCTTTCGCTCTGGATTCCAATGACTTCTGAACCACCATCTCCTGCTGGACCGCCACCTTGTTGTACGCCGACTCGTTCTTCACATTGCGATAAAGCGTAGTGGATTCGGAAGTGAGGTTCGAAGTCAGGCCCTTGTCCGAGAAATCAGCCTTGCCGGCAGCCGGAAAGCGCCATTCCGTCGACTCCGCAGCACCTGAAGCCACCGACACCAGACCCTGCGAGGTCAATGTGAGGAAGGCCGGCATCTGGGCGCCAGGGGCAATCGTATAGCGTACAGCCTGGTCAGCCTCAGTGTATGACTCCATGGTCACGGACGTCACTGTACAGGTCACGGCATCCTTCTGACGCGCATCGATTCCCAGATATTTCTGGGCATATTTCGCATACGGACCGGCATAGAAATTCTCCTTCTGAGCCTTCACCTGAAGCCTGACGGTCGTAGAAGGCAACGAATAAACGAGGCTGCCCTCCGGGTCCTGGGCAGACATTGCAGCAGCCAAAATCATTCCGGCCCCTGCCAAAATCAACTTATTCATTTTCATACTTATTTTTTCCATCTTTTATGAGTCCAGAGATAATTCTCCGGCTGTGCATTTATATCTTCCTCCAAATAGGAGTAAAACTTGTTCATGATATCTTCCGGCGTGAATTTCGATGCATCCGTGCAAATTTCCCTGAACGACATCTTGTAGCCGAAGCCCTCTTTCTTCTTGAAAGCCATGTAGACCACCGCGAAACCGAACTTGTGCGCCAGCGCCGCGCCTCCCGTCATGGTCAATGTCGGCTGATGCATGAAATTGTCCACGGTGTGTGCCGAAGCATACTTGTAAGGGCATTGGTCCGTCGGGAAAATATACAGCCACTTTTCATTACGGTGGGCAATGACGAAACGCAAGATCTTGCGCGACTCCACATAGCAAGTCTCCTTGTTCTCCTTCGCAATCGGCGCACAGCGGTTGTCACCGAAAACCTTGTCCCAGAAACTGTTGGAAAGTTCCTTGTAGACGACCGTCGTGTTCTTCTCGCCGAAATCCACCTTGTCCGGGGCATAGACGTAATTCAGGATGCCGCCGGTAAGTTCCCAGTTTCCGAGATGGGAATTCAGGACAATGACTCCGGGACAATCATTGTACAGCCGGTTCAGCACATCGGCATGTTCCATTTCGCAGATATGCGAGTCCCTGAGTCTCTTCGTGTCATGCGATCCGGCGAACCAGAAAGTCTCGGCGAACAGGTCCCCGAAATGCTTGTAGAAATCATCGGCAATCTTAAGGAGCTCACTGTATTTTTTCTCCGGAAACGACCGTGCCAGATTAATCATCACCACGTCACGCCTGTAATGCATCGGCCCGGAGACGAACCATGAAAGGCACCTCCCCCAGAAATAATGCATTTTCAGGGGCTGCAACGCAAGCAGCCGCATCAGCATTTCCGTTATTTTCACTCCTGCGCTCATAAATCCTGTTTCACTTTTTCAACTTCTGAAGCCCACAGCATGGCAAATATAAGAAAATTTATGTATGTTTGCACAATAATGGAAACGGTTTACCACGGCCTTTTCCATCAAATAAGCTGAAAAGCAACACAGTAAGGATATTTAAACCTTAAAAATATTAGAAGACAATGTTCAAAGACCAGCCGAAAGGATTGTTCGCCCTCGCTCTCGCCAACACCGGAGAGCGCTTCGGGTACTACACGATGCTCGCTATCTTCCTCCTGTTCATTCAGGCGAAATTCGGATTCAGCGCAGCCGTCTCCACTCAGATTTATTCCATTTTCCTCGCTGCGGTTTACTTCATGCCGCTTTTCGGAGGAATGTTGGCCGACAAGATAGGCTACGGCAAATGCGTGACCACCGGTATCGCCGTCATGTTCGTAGGTTATCTCTGCCTCGCGATTCCTACGGGACCGGACGTCGCAGGTAAAATCCTGATGTTCGGCGCACTCGCACTCATCGCCATCGGAACCGGACTGTTCAAGGGCAACCTCCAGGTAATGGTCGGCAACCTCTATGACAACCCGAAATACGCAGCCAAGAGAGACTCGGCATTCAGCTTGTTCTACATGGCCATCAATATCGGTGCAATGTTCGCCCCTTCAATGGCCAAGGCTGTCACCAATTTCTTCCTCGGCAAATCCGGCCTCGTATACGATGCCAATGTCCCTGCACTCGCCCACCAGATCATGGACGGCAATCTTGCCAATGCCGAAAAGCTCCAGGCTATCGCCGACACCATGTCAGGTTCCGCTGGAATGGACCTCGGCACATTCAGCCAGTTCTATATCGAAAAGCTCTCTACAGCATACAATTACGGCTTCGGTATCGCCTGCATCTCCCTTATCATTTCAGTAGCCATCTACTTCAGCTGCCGTTCATGGTTCAAGGATGCCGATGTCAATGTCAAGCAGGCCGCTGCAGGACAGAAGGCAGAAGCGGAACTCACTCCGGAGCAGACCAAGAGCCGCATCACAGCCCTCATGCTCGTGTTTGCAGTGGTCATCTTCTTCTGGATGGCATTCCATCAGAACGGAGCGACAATGACATTGTTCGCAAGAGACTACACGGCCAGCACCGTAACAGGAGCTACCAGAATCGGATTCAACATCTGGAGCCTGTTCCTCATCGCCGTTTCCATCTATACGCTGTTCGGCGCATTCCAGTCTGAAAAGACAAGCGGCAAGGCACTCTGCGGCGGAGCCACACTCCTCCTTTGGGGCGGCGCATACGCCATCTATGCAGGAATGCCGGCTATCGTAAACATCCTTCCTTCAGACTTCCAGCAGTTCAATCCGTTCTTCGTAGTGGCATTGACCCCTGTATCGCTCGCCATCTTCGGCGCATTGGCGAAGAAAGGCAAGGAGCCTTCAGCACCTCGTAAGATCGGTCTGGGTATGTTCGTTGCAGCCATCGGTTTCGGTATCCTCACATTCGCATCCATGAACCTGGCATCTCCGAAGGAACTCGGCGGAACCGTAAGCCCGGATCTCATCTCACCGGACTGGCTGATTTCCACCTACCTGGTATTGACATTCGCAGAGCTTCTGCTCTCTCCTATGGGTATCTCCTTCGTTTCCAAGGTTGCTCCTCCTAAATATAAAGGTGCAATGATGGGCTGCTGGTTCGCTGCCACTGCTCTCGGAAACTACCTCGTTTCCATCCCTGGACTTCTCTGGAACAAGATTCCTCTGTGGGGCGTATGGAGCCTGCTCATCACTCTCTGTATCCTCTCAGCCCTCTTCATCTTCTCTATCATGAAGAAACTCGAGTCAGCTACAGAGTGCTAAAAATGATATCTACTAAAAAACAGCGTTGTGATAATTCACAACGCTGTTTTTTTATGAGATTTAAAAAATTTACTTGGTGCCGAAGATACGGTCGCCGGCATCACCCAGACCAGGAACGATGTAGGCGTCCTTGTTCAGATGGTCATCGACTGCTGCCACGTAGATATCTACGTCAGGATGCTCCTTCTGCACACGTGCGATTCCCTCAGGGGCTGACACGAGACACATGAGGCGGATATTGTTGCAGCCACGCTCCTTCAGCATTGACAATGCATCGCAGGCACTGCCGCCGGTTGCGAGCATCGGGTCGGTCACGATGACGAGACGCTGGTTTATATCCTCCGGAAGCTTGCAGTAATACACTACAGGTACATGGGTCTCCTCGTTACGATAAAGGCCGATATGTCCGACCTTCGCTACCGGAACGAGTGTCTGCAAACCATCCACCATACCGATGCCGGCACGGAGAATAGGCACGATAGCCAGCTTCCTTCCGGAAACTTTCTTGGCCATGGTCTTGCAGATAGGGGTTTCGATTTCAATGTCATCCAACGGCAGGTCACGGGTAACCTCGTAGCCCATAAGAAGTGAAATCTCTTTAAGTAATTCGCGGAAATCTTTAGAACCGGTTTCCTTTTTCCTCATGATCGTCAGTTTATGCTGGATCATCGGATGGTCTATTACGTGGATTTGGCTCATTATTTTTAATTTTTCGTAAAGTTATCTATTTTTGTGCAAATTCCAATCATGAGCAGACGCTGATTTGGGACATAAACTATCACATACGGAATCAATGGTAAAGATATTCTGCAAGAACACAGGAACTTACAAGGAGTTCCAGGAGGGCACGATGCTTCTCGACATGATCAATGAATTCGACTTCGAGAAACCTTACGAAATCATTGCCGCAAGGGTGAACAATGTCGCCCAGGGCCTGAAATTCAGGGCCTACCACAGCCGCGACATCGAATTTCTGGATTACCGCACCTACAGCGGGCGCAATGTCTACAGCCGCTCACTCTGCTTCCTCTTATATAAGGCAGCATTGGACATTTTCCCGGACTGCAAAGTAGTAATGCGCCGCCCCATCTCGAAAGGATTCTTCTGCAGCATTGACAAGTGCGACGGTAATCCTTTGTCTGCCAGGGACATTGACCTGATAAAGGCGCGGATGCGCGAGATTGTCGACGAGGATATTCAGTTTCACCGGCACGAAGTGCAGATCGCGGAGGCGATCGACGTGTTCCGGAAGCTCGGACATTTCGACAAGGTGAAGCTGCTGGAGACTTGCGGCGAGGTCTACATCAGCTATTATACGCTCGAAGGGGCAGCTGACTATTATTATGATGTGCTGGTTCCGAGCTCCGGATACCTGAAAATCTGGGATTTGACGCCGTACCGTAACGGGGCATTGCTCCGCGTGCCGGACAGACACCATCCAGAGCAGCTTGCGCCGTTCCATGAGCAGCCGAAGACCTTCGAAGTGTTCTCGGAGACCATCAAATGGAACAGCATCATGGGCCTGGACAACGTCGGCGACGTGAACAAGGCATGTCTGGACGGCAAGGCCACCGACCTTATCCAGGTGGCGGAAGCATTGCAGGAGAAGAAGATAGTCCAGATAGCAGAGGAAATCAACAAGAGGTACAGATCACCGCAGAAGGTTCGGATCGTACTTATCACCGGACCGACCAGCAGCGGAAAAAGCACGTTCTGCAAGCGTTTGAGCGTCCAGCTGATGACATGCGGACTGCACCCGATTTCGTTCTCCACGGACGACTATTTCGTAAACAGGCTGGATACGCCGAAACTGCCGGACGGAAGCTACGATTTCGACAATTTCGACACCGTGGACCACGCGCAGCTCCAGAAAGATGTGTTAAGACTGATTTCCGGAGAGACCGTGGAAGTACCTGAATATAATTTCGTTACGGGCATTCGTGAATATAACGGCAAGAGCCTTAAACTGGAAGAAGGCTCCGTGCTGCTCATCGAAGGCCTGCACGCATTGAACCCGAAACTGCTGGACAATATTTCCGATTCCGAGAAGTTCAAGATTTTCATCAATACCATCACCAGCTACTCGCTGGACGACCACAACTGCATACCGACCAGCGACAACCGCCTGCTGCGCCGCATCGTGCGCGACTTCAACAAAGGTGCGTTCACGGCCCGGGAGACCATCTCGAACTGGCCCAATGTCCGCCGCGCGGAGGTGAAATGGATCTATCCGTACCAGGAGGATGCGGACGTATTGTTCAATTCCGCATATCTGGTGGAGTTCGCGGTGTTGAGAAGCCATGCCGAGAGGATTCTGGCGACGGTGCCGAAGAATTGTCCGGAGTACAGCGAGGCGCACAGGCTCATGAAATTCCTGCATTACTTCATTCCGGTATCGGACAAGCAGATACCGCAGACTTCGCTGATGAGGTATTTCATCGGATAACGTCGATTTCGACAAGAATATTTCAGAATGAGGATATTTGCACTTATAACATTCTCATTTTCAGTATATTATCACCTACCCCCCCCCACGAAATTCCATAATATGAACCAAAAATAATTGCTTTCGTCATCTATTATAAGTATCTTTGTCACTCCAGTGGAATAAAACTGAGCCGTTATGATGGATAAGTATAATTCCGAAGTGAATGTGCAATTGCAACTGGATGTTGCAATGTGTGAGGACATAAAATAGGAAACGATGATGACGCTGGATAGCTCTGACTCAAACCCTATAGCCGAGGGAACGACCAAAGCTCCTGAAGGGCAGCAGATTACCGGACAAGATGAGAAAGTCATGTCAGGTGATATTTCAGTTGTCACCCGGCACACGGCCACCGGCAAGGAAGACGGAACCTGGAGCTACCTCAGCATCCACAACATGCGAGTCGCCTCATTCGAAGACCGCGTCATCAATGACGCCAAGTTCAAATGTTTCATCCACAGGACATGGCAGAAGACAATGTCCCACGGCACACCCAAAAAGGAATTGAAACCCACGGTGAGCGGACTCGTATTCCTGCAAGGAAAACCGGACGAAATCCAGAAATATCTGGACGAGTATTATCCGCCATACCATCTGGTAAAAGACTGCAGCACAGGCAGACCTGCCATCATAAAAGATGCACAGATGCAGCCCTTCATGAAAATCGCGTCAGTCCATCCTGACCGCGTCAGGTTCCTGCGCAAGCCATTCATGAAATTCGCAGAAGGCCATACACTACTACGCGTGCTCACAGGTCCGTTCGCTGGGCAGGAAGGATACATCGTACGCATAGACCGCGACCGTCAGCTCGTCATGGATTTCGGCGGCATTGCGGTAGCGTTCAGCGGCATACGGAACGAAGACGTGGAACCTGTAACGAAAAACTAAACAATAATTACTCATATTTATGACTATTATACGAAGAATATCCAACTGGTATTTCTCCAAAGCAGCACTCCCTTACTGGTGCATTCTGGTAATCGACTGTACAATCGTAGCGGCATCCAGCTACATCGGATGCTACCTGAGCAGGGGCGGGGATATGCTGGCCTCACTTTTCTGGCCATTAACCTACGGCATAGCCATCGGCATGGTGCCGTTCATCATCGCATTCAGAGCCTTACATACATACTCCGGCATTGTCCGCTATTCGTCCTTCGTCGACTTGCAGAAAGTCGCGACGGCGACGTTTATCGGAACGCTCACCTGTTACTTCCTCCATCTGGTAGTCAACGAAGCATGGGGACAGACAGCGATAGTGTTCCCGAGTTTCAAGAGTTCATTGATCATATTCATCAGCAGCACGGTACTCCTCTGGGCAGAACGCATTGTCGTAAAACGCCTTTTCGACTCGTTCCACCTGGACGGAGCGATTCCGGCCGCCATCTACGGCACAAAAGCCGGGGGCATCAGCATTGCCAAGAGCATTGTCGCGCTCAAGGACAAGAAATATTCATTGGACTCATTCATCTCCGACGGAGAGGAGATGCGCGGCTCGTTCATAATGGGCAAGCCGGTGTTCCTGAACCACAAGGGAATTGCCAAGGAATTGAAGAATAGAGGCGTGAAAGCATTGCTCGTTTCGCCGCTGAAAACCGAGAAGTTCCGCCAGAACAGCGCGATGGTGGATGAGTTCATCGACGCGGACATCAAGATAATGATGATGACCTACGGCACCGAATGGAACGGAGACGAATCTTCATTGTCCCACAAGCAGTTGCATGCGGTAGACATCGAGGACTTGCTGCCTCGCGACAAGATTGAGGTCAATATGGCTGAGATAGAGAAGCAGCTGCGCGGCAAGCGTATCCTCATCACCGGCGCGGCAGGTTCCATCGGTTCCGAAATCGTGCGTCAGGTGGCGCAGTTCGGCCCGGCGGAGATGACGCTGATCGACCAGGCGGAGACCCCGATGCACGACATCAGGATGATGATGGCCAGACGGTTCCCGAACATCAAGAACGAGACCATCGTTTCCAGCATCGCCAACAAGGAGCACATGGAGAAGATTTTCGAGGCTCACAGGCCGGAGTACGTTTTCCATGCAGCTGCCTACAAGCATGTCCCGATGATGGAGGACGACCCGGCGATCGCTGTGAAGAACAACATCTACGGCACACGTGTAATCGCCGACCTGGCAGTGAAATACGGCACATTGAAATTCGTCATGATCTCGACCGACAAGGCTGTGAATCCGACCAATGTCATGGGCTGCAGCAAGCGAATCTGCGAGATATATTGCCAGAGCCTGAACCAGGCGATAATGGAAGGCAAGGTTTCAGGTGTCACCCAGTTCGTCACCACACGTTTCGGCAACGTATTGGGTTCCAATGGTTCCGTCATTCCTATCTTCAAGCAGCAGATACGTGCGGGCGGACCTGTAACAGTCACCCACCCGGACATTGTCCGTTTCTTCATGCTCATTCCTGAGGCTTGCCGTCTGGTACTCGAGGCCGGCACGATGGGCAAGGGCGGCGAGATTTTCGTGTTCGACATGGGCCAGCCGGTGAAAATCGTGGACCTGGCGAAACGAATGATTGCGCTTTCCGGTGCGACCGACGTGGAAATCAAGTTCACAGGGCTGCGTGACGGCGAAAAGCTGTACGAAGAGGTGCTGAACGACAAGGAAGGCACCATCCCGACATCCAATCCGAAAATCATGGTCGCAAAGGTGCGTGAATACGATTACGCCACGGCATGCGCCAATGAGGAGCGCCTTCTGGAAGTATCCAAGTCATTCGACGACATGGCTATCGTGCGTGTGATGAAGGACATTGTCCCGGAATACAAGAGCAGACAGAGCAAATACGAAGTTTTAGATAATTAGTGTCATTATGAAAGATATGAAAATAGCAGTAGCTGGAACAGGCTATGTTGGCCTTTCCATCGCGACATTGCTTTCGCAGCATCACAAGGTAACGGCAGTAGACGTCATTCCTGAAAAAGTAGAGAAAATCAACAACAAGGTCTCCCCTATTCAGGACGACTACATCGAGAAGTACCTGGCAGAAAAGAACTTGGACCTGACGGCGACTCTTGACGGCGAGGCTGCATATAGTGATGCAGACTTCGTGGTAATCGCCGCCCCTACGAACTACGACAGCAAGAAGAACTTCTTCGACACCTCACACGTGGAAGAGGTCATCGAACTGGTCCTGAAAGTGAACCCGGAAGCAGTCATGGTCATCAAATCGACTGTACCTGTGGGATATACGGCATCCGTCCGCGAAAAATTCTCCTATAGGGAGCGTCTTGCCGACGGCACCATGAAGACAGTAATGCCGAAAATCATCTTCGCACCGGAATTCCTGAGAGAATCCAAGGCATTGTACGACAATCTCTACCCTAGCAGAATCATTGTCGGCTACGGCGACGACAGCCTGAAGGAAGCAGCGCACACCTTCGCGGACCTCATTCACGAAGGCGCCATAAAGGAGGACGTGCCGGTGCTGTTCATGGGCACGACCGAAGCCGAGGCCGTAAAGCTCTTCGCCAACACCTACCTCGCGCTCCGCGTAAGTTATTTCAATGAACTCGACACGTACGCCGAGATGAAAGGTCTTGACACCAAGTCCATTATAGACGGTGTCGGTCTGGACCCGAGAATCGGCACACATTATAACAACCCGTCATTCGGCTACGGCGGATATTGCCTTCCGAAAGACACGAAACAGCTTCTGGCGAACTACAATGACGTGCCTGAGAATCTTATCCAGGCCATCGTGGATTCTAACAGCACCAGAAAGGATTTCATTGCTGACCAGGTACTTGACAAGGCAGGCTACTACAGCAGCAACAGCCAGTGGGACAGCCATCAGGAGAAGAAATGCGTCATCGGCGTCTTCCGTCTGACCATGAAATCCAATTCGGACAACTTCCGTCAGTCTGCCATCCAGGGCATCATGAAGCGTATCAAGGCGAAGGGTGCCGAGGTAATAATCTACGAGCCGACATTGGAAAACGGCACACTGTTCTTCGGCAGCGAAGTGGTCAATGACCTGGAAGCTTTCAAGGCGAGGTCACAGGCCATCATCGCGAACCGCTACGACACCTGCCTCGATGACGTGAAAGATAAGGTTTACACCAGGGATATATTCAGAAGGGATTAATTCAGGACTTTCAGGATGGTAAAATACAATGTTTCTCTGGACGGGAAAACCGTTCTGGTGACCGGTGCAGCCGGATTCATAGGCAGCAACCTGGTCAAGAGACTTTTCAAGGAATTCCCCGACATAAAAATCGTCGGAATAGATTCTGTCACAGACTATTACGATGTAAATATCAAATATGGCCGACTGGCGGAAATCGAGGCATTGAACCGCGACTGGACCTTCGTGAAAGCAAGCATTGCAGACAAAGGCATTGTCAACGACCTTTTCGCGGAGCATCATTTTGCGGTGGTGGTGAATCTCGCGGCGCAGGCAGGTGTGCGTTATTCGATCACGAACCCGGACGCCTACATCGAGAGCAACCTCATCGGTTTCTACAATATTCTGGAGGCTTGCCGCCACCACGAGGTAGAACATCTGGTATATGCGTCATCGTCAAGCGTTTACGGTTCGAACAAGAAGGTGCCGTATTCGACCGACGACAAGGTGGACAATCCGGTAAGTCTCTATGCCGCGACGAAAAAGAGCAACGAGTTGATGGCTCATGCCTATTCGAAGCTCTACAACATTCCGTCCACAGGCCTGAGATTTTTCACGGTCTACGGTCCGGCCGGACGTCCCGACATGGCATATTTCGGATTCACGAACAAGCTTGTCCACGGCGACACCATAAAAATCTTCAATTACGGCAACTGCAAACGTGATTTCACTTTCGTGGACGACATCGTCGAGGGCGTGGTCCGTGTCATGCAGCATGCTCCTGAGAAGCAGAACGGCGAGGACGGTCTTCCGATTCCGCCGTACAAGGTATATAATATAGGTAACAGCCACCCGGAGAACCTTCTGGAATTCGTCGATATCCTCCAGCAGGAACTCCTCCGCGCCGGCGTATTGCCATCCGACTACGATTTCGACGCGCACAAGGAACTGGTTCCGATGCAGCCGGGCGACGTCCCTGTCACCTACGCCGACACCACGCCGCTGGAGCAGGACTTCGGTTTCAAGCCCTCCACTCCCCTGCGTGAGGGCCTGAGGAAGTTCGCCGAGTGGTATCGGGGTTACTATGCGAAATAGAACCAACTTGCATAAATGCCGGTAAATCAGCTGAAAGCAGGAGTCGTCCTGAACTATGTCGTAATTTTCCTGAACACTATAGTCGGTCTGTTGTACACACCGTACATGCTCAGGATGATGGGACAGAGCGAATACGGCTTGTACTCTCTGGTTGCATCCGTGATTGCGTACCTGACCGTACTTGATCTCGGATTCGGCAATGCGATTGTCAGATACACCGCGAAGTTCCGGGCAGAAAAGAAGACGGAAGAACAATATGAGATGTTCGGAATTTTCTTCCTGCTGTACCTCGTCATAGGAATCATCGCATTCGGGATAGGGCTGGGGCTTTATTTCAATGTGGACACCCTCTTCGGGAACACGATGACAGTCGTCGAACTCGGCCGTGCCCGCATTATGATGCTCCTTCTGGTGGCCAACCTGGCATTTACCTTTCCTATGAGCATCTGGGGTTCGATCATCCAGGCATACGAGGATTTCGTCTTCCAGAAGTCGTTGAATATCATCAGAATCATTCTCAATACCGCAGTAATGATCTGCCTGCTACACTTCGGCTACAAGGCCGTGGCGATGGTAGTGGTCCAGACGATATTCAACGTACTGACCCTTGTAGTCAACTTCATATATTGCAGAAGGAAGCTAAATATACATATATATTTCAGGTTCAAGCATTTTCATTGGGGTTTTCTCAAAGAAGTCGCGATTTATTCTTTCTGGATATTCCTCAACGCCATCATGGACAGGGTGTATTGGAGCACCGGACAATTCGTCCTCGGAGCGATGGTCGGGACGGCAGCAGTGGCGGTCTTCGCCATAGCGATCCAGCTGGAAGGAATGTACATGCAGTTTTCCACAGCGATTTCCTCGGTTTTCCTTCCGAAAGTCACCGCCATGGTGGCCACGAACAGAAGCCGCAAGGAAATATCAGACCTGTTCATAAGGACAGGACGTATCCAATATATAGTTCTGGCGTACATACTCTCCGGATTCATCATCTTCGGACGCCAATTCATCGAGTTATGGGCCGGAGCAGGCTACTCTGACGCGTATATTATATCACTTCTGTTTTTCATTCCGCTGACGGTGCCGCTCATCCAGAATCTGGGGATAACGATTCTTCAGGCACGTAACGAAATGAAATTCAGGTCCGTATTGTACATAATCATTGCCCTTGTCAGCCTTGCGATGCAGATAGTGCTGACCAGATATTTCGGCGGCATCGGCTGCGCCATGGGCGTTTCGGGCGCATTGGTCGTGGGACAGATACTGATAATGAACGTATATTACCGGCGCAGGCAGGACCTTGACATAAAGACATTCTGGAAGGAAATAAGCAAGATGTCAATAATCCCCATCGTCCTGATATTCAGCTCAATGCTGGTTATCCGTCACTTCTTCGCATTGGACTCCTGGGGAAAACTGATACTGGGGATAGCGGCATTCTCATTGGTTTATATCCCGCTGTTCTTCCGTTTCAGCATGACGGATGAAGAACGGGACCTGTTCATTTCGATGTTCCATAAAATCTTCGGCAGGGCATGATCGACATCAAGAGAGCAGAGGATTGCTGCGGCTGCGGCGCATGCGCGCAAGTTTGCCCAAAGTCATGCATTTCAATGATTGCTGACAATGAGGGTTTCCTGTACCCGCACGTAAATACGTCGGACTGCGTCCAATGCGGCCTGTGCGAGAAGGCATGCAACATATTGCACCGAAGAGAAGAACATGCCCCACTGAAAGTACTGGCGGCAATAAACCGTGATGAAGAAATCAGGAAGCAAAGTTCTTCCGGCGGCATTTTCCATATGCTGGCAGAAGAGGTCATCAATAAAGGCGGCATCGTTTTCGGGGCAAGATTCGATGAAAACTGGCAGGTCGTGTTCGACTATGCCGACACCCTAGACGGGATAAAGCCGTTCATGGGTTCGAAATATGTCCAGGCGACCATTGGCGACAGCTATAAAACAGCCAAAAGGTTCCTTGAAGAAGGAAGGCATGTGATGTTTACGGGTACGCCATGCCAGATAGCCGGACTGCATCAATATTTGAGGAAAAGCTATCCGAATCTCCTGGCCGTGGATTTCGTCTGTCATGGCGTTCCCAGTCCGAAAGTCTGGGGGAAATATCTGGAGCAGCTGAAGGCGGACATCCAGAAAAAAGGAGACGATTCCGTGTATGTGCCATTCCGTAAAAGCCACTACATGAGGGCTTTCCTGGCCGACATCATACTGCGTCCGTCCTGTTATGAATGCAAGTCCAAGGGTGGAAGGAGCAACAGCGACATCACGCTGGCGGACTTTTGGGGAATTTCATCAATATTCCCTGAAATGGATGACGACAAAGGGACGAGCATGGTTTTCGTGAACACGGACAAAGGAGCGTCAGCGCTGGACCATGCCACGTTCAGTTCCAAGGAAGCGGCATACGAAAAGATTAAGCCTCTGAATCCGTCCTGCTACCGTTCCGCGTCGAGACCGGCAAACAGACAAATGTTTTTCGACTTGTTGGACTCGACCGACGACCTGAACACATTGGTCGACAGATGCACGAGATGGACATTCAGAAAAAGGCTGAAAAACATCTGCCGGGTTCTGCTCCGTAAGATTCAACGCCGCAAGACCACATCCGATTCGAACATCAAGTCGATATCGTTCAGAGACAAATCGGAAGGCTGGAACTCGTATGGATTGTCCATAAAGCTGGAACGAAAGATGAAAATAGGCATAATGACGCAACCGCTCCGCACCAACTATGGCGGGCTTTTGCAGAATTATGCCCTCCAACAGACACTCATCAGAGCCGGATTTGAAGCAGAGACGATAGATTGGGACGAGCCCGAAGGGTTCAGGCAATCATTGTACCGGATAAAAATCCGCGTCCGTCATGCTCTTTTTCCGGGACGCTGGCCGGAGCCGGTGTACAGGCCGAGCGCTGACGAAATTTCGGCAATCAGACGCAATACCGGTTATTTCGTAAACAAATACATACGCCATACGGAGGCATTGACCTCCGGGGACATGTTTGCAAAGCAGGCAAAACGTGGCGGGTACGAGGCATATGTGGTCGGCAGCGACCAATGCTGGAGACCATGTTACAACTATTATCTCCCTGCAATGTTTCTTGACTTCGCCCGGGACAAGAAAGTCAGACGAATCGCTTATGCAGCGTCTTTCGGAACGGACAAATGGGAGTTTTCCCCGAAGCAGACCGGCATCTGCGCACCTCTGGCGAAGAAGTTCGACGTCATAACGGTACGGGAGGATTCGGGAGCAGAGCTCTGCAAGAGATATTTGGGAGCGGACGCCACACATGTGCTGGACCCGACAATGCTTCTAGCCAAAGAGGACTATATACATCTGTGCGAAGCGGAAAATGAGCCACGTGCAGAAGGTACGCTTTTCCACTACATCCTGGACCCCGATGACAGGAAAACCTCATTTGTCGGGAAGGTCGCCGCTGAAACCGGATTGAAAGCATTTCAAGTAATGCCGAAGTGCTTTATCGGAAATCATACGCGGGAGGACATGAAATGCAGAATCGGGGATTTCGTATTTCCGAGGGTCACCACATGGCTCCGGGCATTCATGGACGCGGAAATGACCATCGTGGACAGTTTCCACGGAGCGGTGTTCTCGATTCTCTTCAACAAGCCTTTCTGGGTGATAGGAAACGAAAAGCGGGGCATGGCCCGTTTCACTTCCCTACTGAAAATGTTCCACCTGGAAGACAGGCTCGTCGACGAATCGGATCTCGACAATCTCGATTTCCGCAAGGCGATAGATTGGAACGAGGTGAACAGCATATTGGAGGAGAAACGAAGGGCAAGCAAAGAGTTGTTATTGGAAAACCTGCATGACTGATATGCCGAAAACAAGTATCATAGTTCCCGTATACAAGGCAGAAAAATATTTGAGACGATGTATCGAAAGCATTGTCCTTCAGACATATACAGATTGGGAACTTCTTCTGGTCGACGACGGTTCTCCTGACGGCAGCGGCGGGATCTGCGATGAATACGCCGGCAGGGACGCGCGCATACGGGTTTTTCATAAGGAAAACGGCGGCGTCAGTTCAGCGCGCAACCTGGGCTTGGAGAACGTGCGTGGAGAATATGTGACATTCGTGGACAGCGATGACATGATAGATGCCCGCACGCTGGAAATCTGCATGTCACGTTGCGAAGGCCTGGACATGCTGCAGTTCTCATTTTCCAGAAATGCAGCGGACCTGGGCCCGGCAGAAAATTCCGAGCCGGAAATCTTCGCCAAGCGGGATTATGTGAACAATGCCGCTCTCCACAAGTGCGTCTGGGGAACCGTCTTCAGCTCCGATATCATCCGCCGGAACCATATCAGGTTCGACGAAAGCATGAAACTGGCTGAAGACCAGCTGTTTGTCTTTTCATGCATGGAGCATGCGGAAAGGATAATGAGACTCCCCGACGTGCTGTATTACTACTATTACGACAATCCGTCCAGTGCCACGAACAATGAGCGTTGCAATGATCTCATACATTCGTCGCAGCGATGCATTGATTTCAAGAAGAAGCATCCGTTGTTCGCGCGCCCTATTGATGAAACGGTCATATATCTGATAGAGAAGCTGATAGCGAGGGGAAAATATTCCGCGTCCTATAAGCTGTTGTCCGAATTGAAGCCTCATCATGCAGAGTCGCGCCCTTGGCCTTCAAGGCTGATGGTCCGCATCTCCCGATGCAGCGCCCTGGCCGGGATATGCATCGGTGCGCCTCTGTATAACGTATATTTTTTGGTCAGGAAAACATTGACCCGCATAAAATGTGCATGAAGAAAACGCCTAAGGTTTCTGTCATCGTCCCGGTATATGGAGTCGAAAAACATATCGGAAGGTGCGTCAGAAGCTTGTTCGAACAGACATTGGAAGACATCGAATACATTTTCGTGGACGATTGCACCCCGGACGGTTCGATTTCCGTCCTCAACAGCGTGCTTGCTTCGTATCCGGCCAGGCAGGAACAGGTCAAGATAATCCGCCATGAGAAGAATGAGGGGCTTGTCCATGCGCGTCAGACAGGGCTGAAGGCTGCAAGCGGCGAATATATAGCGCATTGCGACAGCGATGATTGGGTGGACACGAATCTTTACGGGACGCTCTACGACCAGGCCGCGGCCCAAGGTTCGGACATGGTCGCGTTCGTCTGCAAATATACCGACGGAGAGAGGACGATAAAGGAGGCCCTCACAGGAAACCGCACGGAAACCGCTGAGTGTCTGGCAGATATGATACACGGAAAGATGTGGTGGTCATTGTGCAACAAACTTATAAGGAGTGATGTTTACCGCCACAGCGACATAATCTACCCGACCGACGGAATGGGTGAAGACATGTGCCTGTCGCTCCAGCTTCTGTATCATTGCAAGTCGATATCATACAACCACGACGTATGCTATCATTACTACCAGAATCCGACGTCCATGACGAAGGTCCAGACCGAAGAGAGCTGCCTCTCCAGATTCCGTCAGATCTGCCGCAATGTCGAGATAGTCAGGAGTTTCTATTCCGGCAAGCCGGTCAATGACAGCCTCCGCAAAGGTTTCAGGTATCTGGAGTTCAATGCCAAGCGCCCCCTGACCCCACTGCTGTCCGAAAGGAAATACCGCAAGCTCTGGCGCCAAACCTACCAAGGCTGCGAATGGTCCGTACTGACCGACCCCGAGGCCCCGGCCCACGACCGCCTCAAGTCTCTCCTCTGCCTCTTAGGCATCACTCCGCTGCAGTATGAGCGGTTGCGGGGGTGGGTGAAGAGAATTCAAGAAGAATAATAAATAATAGTTTAAATTTAACATATCATGAGCATTTTTGCAGGAAAAACATTGATGATTACCGGTGGTACCGGTAGTTTCGGAAACGCAGTATTGAAGCGTTTTCTCAGAACAGACATTGCTGAGATCAGAATTTTCTCACGCGACGAGAAGAAACAGGACGACATGCGCCACGAGTATCAGGCGCAATTCCCTGACGTTGCACACAAGATAAAATTCTACATCGGCGACGTCAGAAGTCTGGAAAGCGTGCGCTCGGCGATGCCAGGCACAGATTACATCTTCCATGCAGCCGCACTCAAGCAGGTTCCGAGCTGTGAGTTCTTCCCGATGGAAGCAGTGAGGACCAACGTGATAGGCACGGACAATGTTCTCACGGCCGCTATCGAAAACAATGTCGGAGCAGTCATCTGTCTCTCTACCGACAAGGCAGCATATCCGATCAATGCAATGGGCATCACCAAAGCCATCGAAGAGAAAATCGCCGTAGCCAAGAGCCGTAACTCCCGCAACACCAAGATCTGCTGCACACGTTATGGCAATGTCATGTGCTCACGCGGTTCTGTGATTCCTCTATGGATCGAGCAGATCCGCAGCGGCAACCCTATCACTCTTACAGAGCCTAAGATGACACGTTTCATCATGTCCCTCGAAGAGGCGGTGGATCTGGTACTTTTCGCATTCGAGCATGGCCACAATGGCGATATTCTCGTTCAGAAAGCTCCGGCATGCACCATCCAGACACAGGCCGAAGCTGTCTGCGACCTTTTCGGCGGCAAGAAAGAGGACATCAAGGTCATCGGTATCCGTCACGGCGAGAAGATGTACGAGACACTCCTTACCAAGGAAGAATGCGCCAAAGCCGAGGATATGGGCAACTTCTATCGTGTTCCGGCAGACAACCGCGACCTGAACTACGACCAGTACTTCACCAAGGGTAATGTAAAGCGTGCTACCATAGAGGAGTTCAATTCCGACAACACATACCGTCTGAACTTGGAAGAAACAATCGCCAAAATCGGTGCTCTGGAATATATCCAGAACGAATTGAACGGAGTTGAAAACCTCGCGAAATAATGAAGATTCTGGTTACCGGCGCCAAAGGATTCGTGGGCAAGAACCTTTGCTGCCAACTGAACAACATAAAAGAAGGCAAGGCCCGTTGCTATGGAGACCTCCAGGTCGATGAAGTATTTGAATACGACATTGACTCGACTCCTGAGCAGCTGGACAGCTGGTGCGGCGAATGCGATTTCGTCTTCAACCTCGCGGGCGTGAACCGGCCGAAGGACAATGACGAGTTCATGAAGGGCAACTTCGGTTTCGCATCCACATTGCTCGATACATTGAAAAAGCATCACAATACCTGTCCCGTGATGCTTTCCAGCTCGCAACAAGCCTCATTGACAGGACGTTTCGGAAACAGCGAGTACGGCAGGAGCAAGAAAGCCGGCGAGGACCTTTTCCTCGAATACGGCAAGGAGACCGGTGCGAAGGTGCTCGTCTACCGTTTCCCGAACCTTTACGGAAAATGGTGCCGCCCGAACTACAATTCGGCCATCGCCACGTTCTGCAACAATATCGCCAATGACCTCCCTATCCAGGTCAATGACAGAAGTGTACAGATGGAAATCCTCTATATCGACGATCTGGTCGAGGAGATGATCTGCGCGCTCAAAGGTCAGGAACATCATTGCGAATTCGAGGGACTTGACGTACTGCCATCCGCTGAAGGACGTTATTGCTATTGTCCTGTTACTCACAAGACTACGCTTGGAGAAATCGTTGATACCATATATGAATGTGCACGTGCAGTGCGTGCTGTGCCGGATTCTGCTGAAGGACCTTCGACTGCCATCGAAATGCCGCAAGACGGTCTGCGTTATCGCCTGATGTCCACATTCCTCAGCTACCTCCCGAAAGAAAAGGCGATTTTCGATTTGAAGATGAACGTGGATCAGCGCGGTACATTTACAGAACTGGTCCACACCTTGAATTGCGGTCAGGTAAGTATCAACATTTCCAAGCCTGGCATCACGAAAGGAGAGCATTGGCACAACTCGAAATGGGAGCAGTTCATCGTGGTTTCCGGCCACGGGCTCATCCAGATGCGCAAGGAAGGTACGGATGAAGTCCTGAACTACGAAGTAAGCGGTGACAAGATCCAGTCTGTCATCATGCTCCCGGGCTACACTCACAACATCATCAATCTTTCCGAGACTGAAGACCTCGTGACCGTAATGTATTGCAACGAAGTCTTCAATCCTGAAAGACCTGACACATATTTCGATAAAGTGGAGAAATAAAGAAATGGAAAAGACACCTAAATTCGATTATTCAGATATTCATTGGAAGGAGAACGGCAAACTCAAGCTCTGTATCGTAGTAGGTACGCGCCCTGAGATTATCCGTCTGGCAGCGGTCATCACCAAATGCCGCAAATATTTCGATGTCATCCTCGCACATACGGGCCAGAACTATGACTACAACCTGAACGGCATCTTCTTCAGGGACCTCAAACTCGCTGAACCTGAAGTCTATATGGATGCAGTCGGTGACGACCTCGGCGCGACATGCGGCAACATCATCAACTGTTCATACAAGCTTTTTGCCCAGACCAAGCCGGATGCAGTGCTGGTTCTCGGTGACACGAACAGCTGTCTCTCAGTCATTGGCGCGAAACGTCTTCACATCCCGATCTTCCACATGGAGGCTGGCAATCGCTGCAAGGACGAGTGCCTTCCGGAGGAGACCAACCGCCGCATCGTAGATATCATCTCCGATGTAAATCTGGCATATTCCGAGCATGCACGACGCTATCTTGCCGACTGCGGACTTCCAAAGGAGCGCACCTATGTCACAGGTTCACCTATGGCCGAGGTACTTCATAACAATCTCGCCGAAATCGAGGCAAGTGATGTCCACAAACGTCTCTGTCTGGAGAAGGGCAAATATATCCTGTTAAGTGCTCACCGTGAGGAAAACATCGACACGGAAAAGAACTTCCTCAGCCTTTTCAATGCCATCAACAAATTGGCCGAGAAATATGACATGCCTATACTCTACAGCTGTCATCCGCGCAGCCGCAACAGGCTGGCATCCAGTGGATTCAAGCTGGACCCGCGTGTCATCCAACACGAACCTCTAGGATTCCATGACTATAACTGCCTCCAGATGAATGCATTTGCAGTGGTCAGCGACTCCGGCACTCTCCCTGAAGAAAGTTCATTCTTCACCAGCGTAGGCCATCCGTTCCCTGCCATCTGCATCCGCACCTCCACAGAGCGTCCGGAATCACTCGACAAAGCCGGATTCATTCTCTCAGGCATCGATACCAATGGACTGCTCCAGTCAGTGGAGACTGCAGTGGAATTAGTAAAGAATGGTGACTACGGCACACCTGTTCCAGACTACACCGACGAAAACGTCAGCACGAAAGTCGTGAAGATAATTCAGAGCTACGTGGGAGTGGTGAACAAGATGGTTTGGAGGAAGTATTAGGATTTTATTTGCAATTTCGAATACTCCTTATTACATTAACACATTAACAAATCCAGTCTGATATGTTTAAAAGCATTGAAATTGAACACTTTCGTGGCATAAGTCACGCGAAAATAGACGGACTGAAAGAAGTTAATATATTCTTCGGAAAGAACAATTGCGGCAAGTCTTCACTACTTGACGCCATCTTTCTGATATCAGGCTTATCGAATCCGAAACTGCCGATCAACATCAATCTGCTGAGGAACTACCTGCGATTCGAGCCGTCAGACCTGGCATTGGATTTCTATACACTTGACACTTCGCGGCCAATCAAGATCAAGGCATCAAACGACGAAATGCGGGAGCTTATGATTTCTCTGTTCGAATCAGCTGCCAGCCGTATAGACTTGCTTGGAAACGAGAATAACATATCTTCAACTGATACCAAGAACAGGTATGGTCTTGTGTTGAAATGCAAGATAAATGGGCATCCAGTCGAGTCGTCCATCACCCTTTCTCATAAAGGCGTAGAAAACAACGATTACGAGCAAAGTGTCAAATATGATTCAGATTATAAAGAGAATCTAACTTGTCGATATCTTTCACCAAAGTATGACTTTTACACTTCAATAGAAAGTCTGACAGAGATTCTTAAAAACAAGGATGAACAGTTCATTCTCGAAGCGTTGCGCATTATCGAACCGATGATAAAAGACATAGTACTGTCACAGAATGAAGTGCTCGTCGATGTCGGCCTGAACAAGCGCATACCTATCAATGTAATGGGAGACGGTGCTCGTAAGATTCTCTCTATCCTCACGACGATTTATGAATGTCGTGACGGAATTGTTTTGGTTGACGAAATCAGCAATGGTTTCCATTATTCCGTAATGAAATCTTTATGGCAAACTATTTTGTTGGCGTCTAAAAAGAATAACGTCCAGCTATTTGCGACGTCCCATGATTTGGATTCAATTAAGGGATTGCGTGATGCCGCTCTTCATGATGAAGGTGACAAAGTAGCATTCTTCAAACTTCAGCATACAGCCGATGCAGAATTGAAGTCATACTGCTACACCACCGACAGTATCGATTATATGTTGAACCAGGAAATCGAGGTAAGGTAGGATGAACAAGATATTTATAGAAGCGAAGAAACCTCAAACTTCTGAGTATTGTTTCTTGGAAACCATCTTGAAGAATAAATTTCCGAACAAAATTTACAACATAATCTGCATGGACGGCGTGGACAATCTTTTTAATCAGGGCATTTTGACTCTGATCCGGACCTTTCAGGATAATGGAGATAAGGTGATTGTCATTCTAGACGCAGATTCCATTGACAAAAAATGGGGATTTGAGGCAAGAAAGAGTAATACGATGGAGAAAATGCAGGAAAACGAGATTGATTTTCCATTTTTCCTCTATCCTAACAATCACGATGATGGAGACTTCGAAGTTTTACTCAAAACTCTAGCGAGAAAGGATCTTCACAACAAATGGTGGGACTGTTTTGCCGATTACGAAACCTGCGTTTCAGGAATACGCGACGAATCTGGAGAACCAAGATACATCATTCCTAACCGCAAAGCCAAACTCCACACCTATATCAGTTCTCAACGACTGAACAATGCCTCAAGAAAAAAGCTCGGTTCCGGCCAATGGCTATTTGACAATCCTGATTACTGGGATTTCTCGCGACCTGAACTTGAGCCACTTGTTGAATTTTTGAAGGAGAATTTGGAATAGTGGCGGATTCGCTCAAAGTGAAAACTCAAAAAAGGCAATTCCAAAATTGATTTAAAATGAATAAAATAATCAATGCTATATCTTTGAGAATAAAACTGTTGTATAACTCAATAAGGGAGGGAAAATTATATACATGGAGTCAGTATTCTGCGGAGGTTAAATAACTTCATCATACTTGGAGAAAACAATAAAATTGATGTTCATAGCAGAATTCCAAAGGATGTGCAAATTAGCATTTATGGTAGCAATCATACACTTGTTATTGAAGAAGGGGTGACTTTCAAAAAAAGGCAGATATGGTTTGAAAATCATGATTGCTATGTCAGTATAGGAAAAGGCACATCCATTGAAGAGGCTTATCTGGCAGTCGCCGAGAATGGCACAAAACTCACAATCGGTAAAGACTGTATGCTTTCAAGCAATGTTCGAATCGCCACCACTGATTCGCATTCTATCATTGATATATCAACATGTAAGAGAACAAATCCGGCAAAGGATATCACAATAGGCAACCATGTCTGGATAGGTTATAACGTGAATATTAATAAAGGCGTGACAATAGCTGAAAACTCTGTCATTGCTGGTCATTCCGTTGTAACAAAATCAGTCCGAGCCAACTGCATTGCCGCAGGTATTCCTGCCAAAGAGGTCAAGGTTGGTATCAATTGGAATAGAACGCGAGTATGATTTTTTTTAGATAGATGAAGAATTTCAAACGAATAAAATATTTTACATATCACGGCTGCTTAGAGCGAGGAAAACGCCGGGATAACAGCCCTGCAGCAGACACAAAAATTGATTATATCATAAGTGTGCTGAACAGGATGGGATATGGTGTAGATCTTATATCAAGGGCATCAAGTGCTGAACCATATTTTCTACATTCATCAGTAAAGAGCGTAGGAGAAAACAGTATTAGATATTTTTCCAGTTTTGGTAAAATGTCGTCTCCACTTCGCATCTTAAACAGGTTGTGGATGGAATTGCAGTTCTTCTTTTGGTGCCTAACAAATATAAAGCGTAACGAGCAAATAATTGTATACCATAGTTTAGGCTATGACTCTGCATTTCTCAAACTCTGTAGACTGAAATCTATTCGGATAATTGGAGAGATAGAGGAGATTTATCAAGATGTGAGCAAACAAACAGAGACTAGATGTCGTAACGAATACAAATTTATTGATGTTTGCGAAAAATATATTTTCCCGACCCAACTGCTCGATCAGAAAGCAAATAAATTTCATAAGCCATCTCTTGTTGTGCATGGCGTATATGCAATTGAAAGCATTATTGAAAAGAAATTTTCGGATGGTAAAATCCACGTCGTTTACGGCGGCACTTTAGATCCAAACAAGGGTGGCGCATTTGCGGCGGCTGCCGCTGCCGAATTCCTTCCAGCAAATTATCATGTTCACATCTGTGGATTTGGAGATCCTGCCAAAATCAAAACCATTGTTGACGAAATTCAAACTAAATCTAAAGCTAAGGTCACATTCGAAGGAGAACTAAAAGGAAATGATTATAAGCATTTCATTCAAAAATGCCATATCGGGTTGAGCACACAGGACCCGAGCGCTGCATTTAATTCAACATCCTTCCCATCAAAGATATTGGTATATCTTGCAAATGGGCTCAAGGTTGTCTCAATAAGAATCCCGGCAATTGAACAATCTGCAGTAGTGGACAGCCTTGTATTCTATGACAAACAAACGCCAGAAAAAATAGCAGAAGCAATAGTTCGTAGCAGTCAAGAGAAAATAATTCGAAAAGACATTTTGAATGTACTAGATATGAAATTTAGTGGAGAATTAAACAAATTACTCGAAGGCTAAATCCTGTTTAAGAAGAACAATCCTTTAACATAAATGCTAATAATTTGCAGAAGCACTTATAGGGATAATTTGATTGACGTTTAACTGATTTTTTACACTTGGGCACAACTGTTAATAATATGACATCTTCTCGTCAACTTAAACTTGGGGCATTGACATCCTATATAGCGATAGGTATTAATGTTTTGACAGGATTATTCTATACGCCATGGATGATACATTCCATTGGAAGAGAGAATTTCGGTCTCTATACCTTAGCTATGTCTGTGATATCTTTGTTCGTATTTGATTTTGGACTTAGTTCTGCGGTGACAAGATTCATTGCTAAATATCTTGCTGAAGGACGCCAAGATCGAGCAGACAATTGTATGGGACTCATATGTCGCCTGTATATAATTATAGACATAGTAATGACGTTGGTTTTACTTGGGGTATATTTTTTTATTCCAGAAATATATAAAGAGTTGACTCCTGCCGAAATAGATAAATTCAAGATTGTATATATAATAGCGGCTATTTATTCGGTTGTTTCATTCCCATTTATTCCAGCTAATGGAGTGCTTACGGCTCATGAAAAGTTCATCCAACTCAAGTTATGTGATGTCGCACATAAACTAATAATTGTTTTATCAATGTCAGTTTGCTTGCTTTTGGATGGTGGTTTATATTCCCTTGTATCCGTAAATGCAATTGCGGGTCTTGTCATGATTGCATTGAAGATTACTTGCATAAAAAAAAATACGCCTCAAGGTATAAGCGTGAGATTCTTTGATGCGAAGGAGTTTAAGGAAATTGTGAGCTTTTCCGGGTGGGTAACAATAATGTCATTAGCTCAACGTTTTATATTTAATATCGCCCCAAGTATTTTAGGCGCATTGTCTGGCTCCACAGCTATCGCCATACTAGGTGTTGCCACAACTTTGGAAGGTTATACATATACATTCGCAAATGCCATTAATGGTATGTTTTTGCCCACAGTATCAAGAATTGTCTCTAATGATGATGGTGATGTGCTTCCTTTGATGGTGAAAATTGGACGCATTCAAATATATATAACGGCACTGATAGTTTTTGGTGTAATTTGCTTAGGCAAACACTTTATTCACCTATGGGTTGGTGATGAATTCAAAGATAGCTATTTGTGTGCCATTTTTGTAATTATACCTTGTTTACTCCAGTTGCCACAAGAAATCGGAAGTCAAACAATATTTGCAAAGAATAAGGTAAAAAAATTAGCCCTAGTATATATATTAATGGCTCTTGTCAATATAGTATTGGCTCTTTTCATAGCCCCAATATTGGGAGCTCTGGGCATTTGCATATCAATATTTATTGCTTATCTGATCAGAACTATTGGAATGGATATCATCTTTTATAAAGATTTACATATAGATGTAATAGCATTTTTTAGAGGTACATTTATTAATCTTTTAATACCATTGGTATTTTGTCTTGTCTTGGGACTTCTAATAAATGCGATAGTATGTATAGACTCTTGGTTTGGCTTCATTATTAAAGGGACTTGTTTTTTCTGCTTATATATTTTGGTGATGTATTTTTTTGCGATGGATAAGAATGAAAAAGAATTATTTCTTTCTCCAGTAAAAAGGATATTAAGAACGATGAAGTCATGGCAATAAGAATTGTTCAAATCAATGCCTGCTATGGGTACGGAAGTACCGGTATTATAGTCAAGGATTTACATGATATGTGTGTAACGAAGGGAATGGAATGCGTTGTCGCATATTCGCGAAGCAATCCTATTGTAGATGACGGCTATAAAATGGGAAATTTCATTTCAAATAAATTGCATGCTATTTTAGCACGTATTAGTGGTAAACAAGGCTATTTCTCAATACTGTCAACTCTAAAGTTTATATCATTTCTGAAACGATATAAGCCTGATATTATCCATCTTCACAACCTTCATGGTAATTATATCAATTTACCTCTGCTGCTAAAATATGCTTCAAAACGAAGCATACCACTAGTTGTTACGCTTCATGATTGTTGGTTTTACACGGGTGGCTGTTCTCATTATACTAGTGTAGGTTGCGATAAGTGGCTGAAGGCTTGTGGTAATTGTCCTCATCGTTATGATGAAATCCCAGCATATTTATGGGATAGTTCATCTCGAATGCTAGCTGATCGTAAGAGTCTGTTTGGTAACATTAGTAACTTGGCATGTGTTGGAGTTTCCAATTGGATAGTCGAAGAGGCACGCAAAACAGTGTTTAAAGATGCCACATGTATGACAATTTATAATGGTGTCGATACTAATTTCTTTCACCCAGTAGAATCTGATTTCCGAGAAAAGTACAACCTTAAAAATAAAAAAATTATCTTGGCACCGGCGAATAAATGGTTTTCAGATATTAATCAAGATACTTTCAACTATTTTGCCACACATCTATCCGAAGAAATGTGTATGGTTTTTATTGGAATTGGTTGTGATGAAAAACGGCTTACAGATAAAATGATTAACATTGGTTTTGTCTCTTCTCGCGAGGAACTTCGTGATATTTATAGTACTGCAGATGTGATGGTAAATTGTACTCGTGAGGAATCGCTGTCTCTTTTGAATATTGAAATTCAGGCTTGCGGCACTCCTGTCATAACATATTCTAATACTGGCGTAAAAGAAACCGTAGATGGCAAATGTGGCTTCGCTGTTGATAATGGAAGTCCAATGGCTATGTGGGATGCGATGTCTGAAGTTTTGTCTAAGGATAAAGAATACTTTAAGGAAAAATGTATCTCATGGATAAATCTGACTTTTGAAAAGAATTATAACTATTTGAAATATTTGGAATTGTATCGTAATCTTATATAAGATTTACTATGGTCTATAAGCTGTTATTTGTAGCGATATTAATTATTGGTTACTTGCTTTACAATCAATCTTCCATAGAATGGGGCAGGAGAGGTTATATCGCATTCTCTTCAATCGTATTGGGCCTTCAATCGGCCCTTAGGAATGTTGCGGTAGGTGAGGATACATACAATTATTATTTAAAATTTGAAGCCGTAAAAGATACCACTTGGTTAGAGGTGTTTAAGTGTTTTCCTAACACGTATTTATATGGCGATGGAAAAGATCCTGGCTATCTGTTACTAGAAAAATTGTTTCAGGTAATCTCCGATGATTTCAGAGTATTCCTATTTTTTATAGCTATAGTCTTTTTTTACGCTTATGCTAAGTTGCTATTTCGGTATTGTAGTAACATAATTGAAGTGCTAACTGCTAATATGGGTTATTTAGCTTTGTTTTACGGATTCTATTCTATTACCGGGTTAAGACAAACGTTATCTGTTGCCCTTAGTATTCTTTTCTTGCTTGCATTTATTGATAAGGATTACAGAAAATGTATTTTATTATTCATAGTGGCTTTTGTGATACATAAGTCATCAATATTTATACTTTTAGTTCCTATATTGCATTCGTTTAAGAAAAATAGATTGCTGCTTTCTTTATATTGTCTGGCGTTCGTTGTTTTTTTATTTGGACGTAATTATTTTGTCAATATGGCTCTTGTTGCATCTGATTATGAGGCGATTGAAATTCCTCTTCCACTTTTGTTAGACGTATTCTACTTTGTAATTTCGTTGTTTATGTGGAACAGATTAAAGCATGATGACAGAAAGATATTGAGCTTGTTCAATGTTTATTGCCTTACATTCGCTTGGATTCCTTTGCTTGGAAATGACAGTCCTCTTATGCGTGTTATTCTATATTTTAATATTTATGTGTTGGTATTGCTCCCGAGAGCAATATCTCGCACTCCATTATATAAAAAACTATTGTTTTTATGTATAAATCTCTTCTTCATTTATTATGCTATTAGCACTCGTAGCGAGTATGCATTTTTTTGGGAAGAGATGCAGTTGCCTTCTCATTATTTATAATTAAAATTATATGGAAAAGAAATTTGAAGTTCCAGTTTTATTGATTTTTTTCTGTCGCGATGAAGTGCTTAGGCACGTTTTTGAATGCGTAAAAAAAGTCAAGCCTACAAAACTTTATCTTTATCAGGATGGTGCGCGTTGTGAATCTGACAAACTGGGGATACAAGCATGTCGAGACATTGTATCACAAGTTGATTGGGAATGCGATGTGCATACTTTTTACCAAGATAAGAATGTAGGCTGTGACCCATCTGAATATATAGCCCAAAAATGGATGTTTGAAAAAGAGGATAGAGGTATTGTACTCGAGGACGACGATGTGGTCTCGAACAGTTTTTTCTATTTTTGTGAGGAGCTTCTAGAAAGATATAAAGATGATGAACGCATCAATATGATTTGCGGCATGAACCATCTTGGACACTATGACAAGACGGATGCAAGCTACATCTTCACTAAAACGGGGGCCATAACAGGATGGGCGTCATGGAAACGGGTGGTTGACACTTGGGATTCTAATTATTCGTTTGTAGATGATGAATACCAAAAATATTGTCTTAAGAATCTTCTTGGAAAATACTACGAACGAGTTTTCAATACTTGGAAGAAGCAAAGAGAATCTGGGAAAGCATATTACGAAGGGATCCTTGGATCTAATATGTACTTAAATAATCGTCTTAATATTGTACCAACTTGTAATATGGTTAAGAACATTGGCCTTACAAATGATGCTACACATACGACGAGCAAGTTTAACACCTTACCTCGTGCTATCAGATGTATTTTCTTTGCTCCTATTTACGAGATGAAATTTCCTCTTAAACATCCAAAGTCTGTAACAGAGGACATTGGCTACCAGAAATTGATTTATTCTATAGTTTCACCAAAGCCTATTGTGCATTTCTTTAGACGAATAGAAGGACGATTATACCGAATTTTTCCTTTCTTGGGTAAATAATATTTCAATAAAGTGGATTCATGTCACTATTTTGACAGCACGATCTATAACATCGAATCGTTTTATGCCAACACAGAATGCAATTGGAGATCGGGGAGAATCAATATTTACAACAAGGATTTCCGAATTCTATCAATTCAAAGTTTATTTTCTTGGAGAAAAGGCACCGATAGTGGACTTCTTGCTGGAATTAGAAGATACTGATAAGCCATATTATTTCCTTATCCAGGTGAAGAGTACAACAAAAGGCTATTATCGGAAAACAGGCTATATCAAGGCGGTGATTTCAAATTCTAAATTAGTGGAATTGATAAAAAGACCGCTACCAACTTATATTGCAAGCGTGGATGTAAATAATGAAATAGTTTATATAAACCCAGCATTTGATACATCTGTGAGTTATTCATTTGGAATGCCTGTATCCCATTTGTTAGATAAGACAAAACAAACTGTTTCTAAAGCAACATTGGATTTACTGATTCAAGATGTGAAGAATTTCTGGGACAATTTCGGTACTAATGGCTACAAAACATCATTTCACAGCGTATTATGAATAAAGTTGAACACAAAAACTGGAGAACGACACAGATTGCGGTTAGCATTTTATACAAATATTGTGAGAATGTGACTATAACACAGCATTCCTCATCTCTTTTCGATTTGATTGTTCTAGATCAAGAAACAGGGCTTTCGTTTGCTGTAAAAGTAAAGAATTCTAAGTTTGATGAATCGAATGCTTATCAGCCGTACATTGCTGAAATTCTTAATCTTCAACTTAATGATGACAATACTCATGTCCCATTGTTGCTAATGCTCGTTAATGAAGTGGAAGAGTCCGCAAAAATTGGCTTTCAGATTGCTTGGATACACGATAAGGTTGTTATATGCAAGAAAGTTTCTATGCTTTCAATCAATCGGGAGAATATGCAAAAAGTGCTTGACCACATCAAAGCTATGGATGATACTATCCGCATACTATCTACATACGGAATGAAAATCGTTAAGAATATTAATATTATTTTTAATGATAGCAACAACATTCCTCATTCCGCAAAAATGGTGTATCTCCGTGACTTCACGGAACGCTATAAAATGTATAATAAAGTTGTTAAAGATGAACGGGTGAGATTTGAACGATTGATTAATGAAGTTCCAGAGGGTGATTATCCTGAGGATGAATTGGATAAATATATAATAAGGGCAGTTCGTGAAAATTATCCAGAGTCGCAATTTAAGAGTAGTATGATGATTTTCTCTTCTGAGCTTCGAGACCTTCAACAACTATCTAAATATCCATACAGAAGTAAGGCTTCTTTTGTGATTGTGCCGGGTGTTAATAGCATGGATAATGTTGTTATAAGTGCTTTGTCAGGTATGTCTATGCCATCTTTTTCTTTGGATATTTTTGTATCTTCTTCGGTTGATAATAGCTATTTTCAGGACTTATCGTTTGAATGCAGATTACCAGTTGAAGGTTTGCTAAAGAAGTTTGAAGATTTGAACAATGCAAAAAAGACTCTTCATTCACCTACCGAATTCTTTTTCTAATAGAGAATTAAGTGTTAAGCAAAAATAATCGATTTATTTTACAATGTGTGAAGGCAATACCTTTTCGTCATACTTTTCACATTGACGGAATAGCTTTTGTTTATAAACGAAGAAAATAATGAATATACTTGTAGTAACCAAAGCCTCATGGGATGACAGAATCGCAAGTGGTAATACTTTATCTAATTTCTTTGAAGGTTGGGAAGATTCAAAGTTTTATTGCATTTATGCCAGAGAGGCGATGCCACAAAATCGTGTCTGCGAGGAATACTATGCAATCTCACCGATTAGCATTATAAAGAAACTCTTTAATCCTCAAAATATTGGAAGGCGTTTTAGTGTCTCCTCAACACGTATGAGGCAGAATACTTCAAATGAGGTGAAGCTGATTGATAAGGCAAAGCGGTACAAGGTCTTTTTCGAATTGTTGTACAATTGTGCTTATGGTTCTTGTTTGTGGAAAAATCGTGCATTCAAGAAGTTTATTCAAGATAGCAATCCTGATATTGTATTCTGTTTTGGACAAAGTGACCCATTGACATATTATACATTAAAGTATGTTAAGAAAAACACTTCTGCACGTATCATATCATATTATGTTGACGATTTGTATAGATGCAACACCTCTACATTTAATTTACTTCAACGCGGGAAAAATAATCGGCTGATGGCGATTGCTCGCATGTCAGACAGATGCTATGCAATATCAGAAAGGATGTGTGACGAGTACAAAAAGTTATACAGAAAGCCGTTCTATCTTCTTCATAAAGGATGTGATATCAGTCAACCGAAAGCAAAAGTAAATTCACCAATAAAGTTTGTGTATGCAGGTAACTTGTTTTATCATAGAGATAGAATTTTGGTTTCTTTGGCAAATGTAATTAATCAAATTAATGATGGAGGCCTTAAAGCGCATCTTGATATATATTCGGGGACTTCGGTGAGCAAAGACACATTTGTTTCATTGAATATAAAGGGCGCATCTACTCTCCATAAAGCTCGTCCATTCGATGAAATTAAGCAGATTATGACGGAGGCCGATGTTGTACTGCATGTGGAGTCTTTCGATGAAGAACAGATGAAAGTTGTTAGACTTTCCTTTTCTACGAAAATTACAGATTGTATGCAGTCTGGATCGATGATGCTGGCTATCGGGCCCGATTCCGTTGCATCGATAGATTATTCGAGAAAAATTCCAGGCTGTGTTGTTGTGAATGATCTGAATGATATGATAGATGTAGTCAGGGCATTAATTGATAATCCAGCTATTATTGTTGAGAATGCGATAAAAACAAATGAATACGCTAGAAAGAATGTTGAAATTGTTCAACTTAGGAATAGGCTAAAATCCGAGTTTGAATCTTTAATCGATTAGGTGCGAATTAAAAGTCCTCAATTAATGTCTCATATATGGATAAAAGGAAAAATCGAGATAAACTCAATTTAATTCTCTCTCTCTCTCTCTCTTGGCTGTATATCCCACACATATTGCTTTATTTATGCTATGGTAATCTCATGAAAATAGTTAATTCTGATTTGGATAGATGTATTGGCAAGTCTGAATTAAAGTTGCCCCATGGCCTAATGTTTTTCTACTATATTCACACCGACCGATATTTCCGTAACTTGTTCTATCATCGTGTCGGGCCTGTGATCGGGTCATTAATAGGATGGTGGAGGCCTGGGGACAGATACTTTGTGATATCTAAGACCACCACAATTGGAGAAGGTGCATATTTCGCACATCCGTTTGCAACAGAGATAAATGCAAAGAGCATTGGCAAAAACTTTTCTTGTCGTCATTTGACAACTATCGGAAACAAGCGTGATGGTGACAATGAACACCGTCCTGTGATTGGTGACAATGTGACACTTGGAGTGAATGTAACCATCATTGGGAATGTGACTATTGGAAATAATGTGACAATTGGAGCTGGCAGCGTTGTTGTGAAAGATATTCCCGACAATTGCGTGGCCGTGGGCAATCCTTGCAGAGTAATCAAGTCTATTGACAATTCAAACAAATAGTATAATAATGAAGAAGAAACGAATTTTGTTTCTTGCCAATCATTTCATTACTCTTTACTCATTTCGTAAGGAGATGATTAATGCTATGGTTAAGCAGGGACACGAGTTGTATCTATCGTTGCCTAAAAGCGATGAGAATAAGTATTTTGAAGACTTGGGATGTCATATTATTGAGACGGAAATAGATCGCCGTGGTGTAAATCCAATTAAGGATATTCGTCTTATCCTCTTTTACAAAAAAATGATTCCACAAGTGAATCCGGATATCATTTTCAGCTATACAATCAAGCCTAATATATATGGGACACTTGTCAGCAACGGAAAGTATCGTCAGGTATGTAATATCACAGGCACCGGTGCGACATTTCTTAAGCATTCATTAGTCAGCTCCATTTGTGAGGTATTGTATAAATTGAGCATTAAAAGATGTTATAAGGTATTTTTTCAGAATACTGGCGATCGCGATTTCTTTATTAAAGAAGGACTTGTCAAGAATAATTATGCAATGCTACCAGGCTCGGGATGCAATCTTCAACAACATACATTCAAGCCACTTCCTGAAGGTAATGAAATTCGCTTTATTTTCATTGGGCGTGTGATGAAATTGAAAGGAATCGATCAATACCTGCAAGCGGCGGAGATAATCCGAAAGAAATATCCGAATACTAAATTTTTGATTGCTGGTTGGAACGAACAGCCAAACTATATGAAATTGGTCGAGGATGCTCAAAAAGCTGGTTGGGTAAAATACATAGGTTTCAGAAAGGATATTGACCAGTGGATAGAAAAATGCCATTGCACGATTCTTCCCTCACATGGAGGAGAGGGGGTTCCTAATGTGCTACTAGAGTCAGCAGCGACTGGGCGAATCTGCATCGGTTCTAAAATTAACGGAACGATGGATGTGATTGAAGATGGAAAGACCGGATTCCTTTTCAACACAGGAGATGGAGAGGATTTAGCACGTAAGATTGAAAAATTCATTCTTCTATCACCGGAACTTAGATCGGCTATGGGGAGGGCTGGCCGTGAAAAGGTAGAGCATGAATTTGACCGCCGCATAGTTGTGAACGCTTATATGAAAGAAATAACTAACTGTTAATAAGAGGACTTAGATGAATAATTGTCAGGATGTGGTATTCCAGCTGCTGAAGGTGGCTTTGGGCAATTCCGATCATGTGAATTATGTTTCCGAACTGGTGGATTGGAAAATGGTTATGAATCTTGTTCTCAATCAAGGTATTGTTGGAATTTGCTTCGATGCGTTTTGTCATATTCCTAGATCTGCTCGTCCTGACGATAAACTATTCATCAAATGGATGGGGCAAACATTACTGATGGAGGAAAGGTATCGGAAATATGAGGAAACAATAATCAAACTATCTGAGATAGCGCATAATTTAGGCATGAAAATGCTTGTGCTTAAAGGATATGGCTGTTCTCGTAATTATCCACAGCCTAAATATCGTCCATGCGGAGATATTGACATTTTCTTGATATCTGAAAATGGTATCCATTCTGCTGGTATGATGCAACATTTTGAAACTTATTTAGAGAACACTAAAGGAATTAAGGTTAATGCCCCGAATGCTCATCACACGCAGTTCGAGTTTCAACAATTTTTAGTGGAAAATCATGCTACAATACTGGATGTAGATGCTCATAAATCTAGTATCTATCTGAATAATCTACTTGAGGACTTGGCTTTATCAGCAGAACCTCTGACTATAAGGGATACGCAAGTATGGCTGCCATCTGTAAGGTTCAATAGCATTCATTTATTAAGACATATGGCAAACGACTTTGCCTCAGTAAACACCACTATAAGAAATGTGTTGGATTGGGCGACTTTTATAGAAACACATGAAATAGATTGGCCCTTTGTGCATAAAGTTGCTGACAAAGCTAATATGAACCATTTTCTTGATGCAATTAATGGCATTTGTGTTAATACCCTAGGATATTCCGCCCATAAGTTCCCGATTGAGATTAAAGATGGAATTATGGAGCATAAAGTTCTTAAAGAGATTCTTACTTGCTCTGACCGTCAAGAACATCCACAATCAGGAGACTCATTTATGGAAAGATTGTCCTATGACTTTCGTAAAGCCCACAGAATGTGGAGAAACAGTTGGAAATACCAAATAGTATACAATGAAAGTTTGCTTGAGTCCTTTTTATGGAAGGTAAAGAGTCGAATGAAAGCACACTAGCTAGTTTGCTTCCTTAATAATTAGGGACAGTCGTGAAATGCCTAAAAAGTTTTCGACTTTCCTAACAAGCTGATTGATAAAATGATAGATATTTTGTAACTTTGAAAAAGGGAAAAGAATTCCCCCAATCACCGACTAAAGTGAAAAATTGGGGGAATCGCAAAATTAATCTGCATGTCAAAAGTACGAAATTTTTCTGAAATAGCGCCAAACATTGCGTTTCCGGAGTTCAATTTTTACGAGCTCTACTATTCAACTTTCGAGAAGCGCTATGCGACGATGTGCGAGTTGAGCGGCAGACTGGGAATCCACCGTTCCCGGACAAAGTCCTTTGACGTGCAGAAGGCGAACCTGACATACAGTAAACAGCGCAAGCACAGCAGTAACTATACGAGGAAGATTACACGCAGGTTGCTTGACCTGCTCGGCAAGATACTGAAGGAGACACTGGCTACACGGGAACTGAAAACAGGGACTACTGCAAGGCGAACGGAATACAGACATCTTTCGTAAAAAGAGGCCATCCGTTCGGTGAGAAGAAAAAGGAGAAAGACATTGTCCGAAAGGAGCTTGCCAGAGTGATGGCGAATGCGATGGAAGGCTCGTTCGGGACACAGAAAGAGCACTACGATCTCCGGAGGGTCAAGGCTAGGACAAAGCGGACGCAAATCCTGTACATCATCTTCGGTATCCACACGGCAAACGTGGTTCAGCTGGTGGACCGGATAGAACAAAGGGCGCGTTTGGCGGATGCCTGACACTGAAACTTGCAGTCAATGCGGAGCTCATGTGGGGGAACTGTACCCTCGCCATGAAAAATAGACAAAAAAATCCGGCCGAAACGACCGGAAACAGATATAAAATTGAAATTTTGATGAGTCGTACGCAGAAATTGAAGGGATTGGTTGCTGCTTCGCTCAGATTAAAACATTAAACGACAATCCCTAAACTAATATTGGACAGTTCTTAGTCGAGTTGACGTCATGGGATATTTTAATGGAAAAATAATAAATTGGCCTTTACTGTTACAAGTGTTCTTTACAACGCTTCTGCCAAACTATATTATAGTATCTTATTCTGTAACTCCTATGATGGACATGAATAAGAAAATTCTCGAACGGCTAGGCATTTCATATGACAGTGTGATATTCACAATTATATTCATAGTAAGTGTTTTTATAATCCCTTTTCTGGTGCATAATATTAAATGGTTCAATGCTGAGTCAAAATATAAAGAAGAGAACATATTTTTAAAGAAACTAATGTTTGGCATCAACTCTGTTGTTGATCATAAAAAGAAAAGATTTCATAAATCTAAGAATAAAAATTTAGCTAACAGTAGTGACTATTTTCAAGATATTACTCAACCCGAACTACAAATAGCGAATATCTGTGTTGCCATAATAAACTTATTAATAGGTTATTCGGAAGATGAAAGTATTAAAGTTTCACTTATTTCTTGTGAAAAGAACATGCTTACATCTTATTTGTTCATTTCGGATGAAACTAGTTCAATTGGAATAGATGACTTAAATAATCACGACTCTACTGCAAGAAAAAGCATGCAGATACAAAAAATGATAATCATAGAAGATGTACATAAAACAAAAAATTCCTTTTGGAAAGGTGTTAATTGCAAAATACAGTCTATTATCGCATATCCTATTTGTTGTGGCGGAAAAACTGTTTTTGTTTTGTGTGTAACATCGAAACAAAAACAAACATTCAAGAATAGTGATGAAAAAATATATCAGTTTATATTCGAAGAATTTGGTCGAAGGATTTTACTGGAATCATATTTGTTGGAAATTAGAAATAAATGTCAAGATATATAATGAAAAAAGAAAAAAGAGACAGTAAAATGTTTACTGTAATAAATGGGCAAGGAATTACTGTTGCGACCATAAATGGCGATTGTAATATAAAACGAACGATATTGTCGTCAAAAATTACTATTGTAGCATTAACCACAAATTATACAAAATATAAAAAGCAAGAAGAATTATATATAAAAAGAATTGATTCTTTTTTTAAATAACTCGGCATAAAGACTGTGACAAATTCCTGTCTTTGCATTGAGTGGTTGTTAGAACTTTTATTGGTCTGCGTTTGAAAAGAGCATAGTTTGCGCAGTCTGACAATGAAATATGCAGCCAATGAGATGCTCTTGAGGCGGAACTTGAATAAATTGTTCGTTGCCTAGATCATATTGAAAATAATAGTAACCGACAACCTATAGGTATGCTTACTTGTGATGAAATGAATAGAGCAACGATGATGCAACTGGTGGATGCTCTTAGTAAGGCGGTTGCGAATGGAGATAGGGAGAGCATGTTTAGTCGTGCCGATGAACTGGAGCGGTATTTTAACGAGACGGGCTTGGATGTTCTCAAAGATTTCGATGCGGCTTGGATGATGTTCAAGATGGCGGAGTCTATGGTCTCTTTCTTAGTATCCATAGAGGAGGTAGGGCAGGCAGTGGTGTTGAGGAACAGAATCATTGCACACTATCAGCATATCCGTAAACTGAAAGGATATACCGCTTCACAGAAGCATGAACTGAAGGTTATTTTGGGGCAGATCCGGGCGATAATACATCCTGTATCTAGGAGGAAGAGGTATGGACCTTTAAATGATGAGGAAAAGCAGCGCGTTTTTGTGCGCCGTGCATGTCGGTGGTTTGCGGAGGTCCATAAAATGCTTCCGCAGGAGGGCATGAAGTATTTGACGCCTTTCGACGTTGAGCCTTTTTTGTTATCATTGCCGATAACGACGCCTCGTTCGCAGGTAGTGGAGGGAATGACGCAATTCTGTTATGACAGAGGAGGAACTCTGGCTCCAAGGCATTTGCAAAAGCATTATCATGTAAATGGGAATACAGCTAAACATTTATATGTGATAGGGAATGGCTTTGACCTGTATCATGGCGCTGATTCTGGTTATATGAGTTTCAGAAAGTATTTGTATCGTCAGAGTCCATCGACGGTAGGATACTTCGATCTTTATTTTGGACCAAGATCATTGACTCGAAGTTTTTCGACGCCTGACGGCTGGTTCTGGTGCATGCAGCCCTACGAGTATCGTCATGATTTATTCAATTTGCGGTATCCGATAGCAACATGGTCTCGCTTCAATTTGTGGCGTGATTTCGAAACTAATCTTGGTGATTTGAATCGGGAGAAAGTTTTTGATTTGTTGGATATGTGTCTGCCGCGTGTTGATGAGGGGGATGATGGCTTCAGTTATGCTGATTATTATGCGCCATTGGACTCCATTAGTGAAACTGTCAGAAGTTGTACTATGGAGATGAAGTATCATTTTCATCGCTGGGTTAATACTCTGCACTATCAGAAAGGCTTCAGAAAGCGTATGCTGCCTATCAATGACAAGGCTATATTCCTGAATTTTAATTATACTCTGTTCTTGGAAAGTGAGTATGGAGTTCCATCTGACCGGATTTGTTATATACATGGAAATCGCAAAGATAAGTTTGGTTCGTTAGTCTTGGGACATCATTCTGATGATTGCGGGGCATTTGAACGTTGGAGACACAAGAATCAGAATCGTAAACGTTATCGGCACGTGCAGAAGGATGCCACTGGGAGATACTTCAGCAATGACAAACTTGCATACCTGTCTTTTTTCAAGAGGGATTTTTATAATGGAAATTGGAGGCTGCCAATACGTTTCTATGCAGTAGATGAGGCTGAAAACAGGCTTGAGAAATACTATCAGGATAATTTCAAGAATACTGGTGGTATCATTGATGCTAATATGGGTTTCTTCGATTCGTTGAGTGACATTGAGAAGATAACTATTATTGGGTGCTCTCTGGGCGATGTGGATATGGAGTACTTCCGGCAGATCCGGGCTTCTGTGGAGGCTGATGCTTTGTGGGAGTTCAGTTATCATACGGACTCTGATAAAAGACGTGTCGAGAAGTTTTGTAAGGAACTTGAGATAGATACTGGATGTGTAAACCATTCAAGATGTAACCCTGCGGATGTGCAGGGCCCCACTCATTCGTTTGGACAAGAGTTTCGGTAGATCTCGCTGGAGAACAACCCGCCAAACGACTTGTTAATTCCGGTTCGCCGGGGTTCTATTGTATGAGTGGTCTTTACGCTCTTCGGAGTGTTTTTGGTATCCTTCGGGGTGCTGCACTTGCTCTTTGGGCAAGGTTCAGTCTGTAGATCTATATGACTACAGCTTTAATAAACCACTACCATTGGTAGAGTTATCTGCAAGGATATCGAAAATGGCAGGTTAATGGTTATGAGGGTGGGCTTGGTTTTCCGGACCTGCACTCTTTTAAGTGAATCAACTAACGTTATATCAAGATAATATGAATTCATTTTTTATTTACGGAATCATCTTTTTGATTCTTCTTGTCTTGGAATTGGCCTATTTCAAGGTGGCAGACAGATTCAATATCATTGACAAACCTAATCAGCGTTCGTCGCACTCCAGCATTGTCTTGCGTGGCGGTGGGATTATTTTCCTTTTGGCGTTGTGGATTTGGTTGGCTTTTGCTGCGGCAGGGTGGATACCTTCGTTGAATCTGGAAATCGGGGACTACATCTGGTTTCTGCTGGCAGTGACGTTGGTTGCCGGCGTGAGTTTCATTGATGACATTCATTCGTTGCCGGACAGCGTGCGGCTTGTGGCGCAATTCGGAGCTATGCTGATGATGTTTTATCAGCTGGACATCTTGCATCTGAACATGTGGTGGGTGGTGATTCTTGCACTCATAGTTTGCGTAGGTGCGTCTAATGTCATCAATTTCATGGATGGAATCAATGGTATCACGGGGGCGTATGCGCTTGCATCGCTTATACCATTGGCTCTGCTCAATCAGAGTATGGACTTTGTGAATCAATCTCTTATATTCGTGGTAATTCTTGCGGACATGGTATTCTGTCATTTCAATTTCAGGCCCAAGGGCGAAGCGAAGTGTTTTGCTGGTGATGTGGGGTCAATCGGAGTGGCCTATATCCTGCTGTTTCTGATAGGGACATTGATTCTCAGGACTGGAGATATCACTTGGCTGATTTTCTTGTTGGTATACGGCGTGGACGGCTGTCTTACAATTTGTCACCGCATAATGTTGCATGAGAATCTGGGAGAAGCGCATCGCAAGCATGCATATCAGATTATGGCGAATGAATTGAAGATCGGGCATGTGAAGGTAGCATCGCTCTACGCGTTGCTGCAGCTGGCGGTGTCTCTCGGATTCATTTATATTATTCCGAATACAGCTCTAGCGCATTGGCTCTATCTGCTTGGCGCATTGATTGTTCTAAGCATCGCCTACATCGCATTCATGAAGAAGTATTATCATCTGCACGAGGAATACCTTGCGACGTTAAAAAAGTGAAATTATGTTGAAAATCGACAATAAATTCATTTCGAAGTTGCTGTCCGAGGCTGCGGAAAATCCACGGCTTCGTCAGAACTATGATCTGCGCACGTCATCCGATGACAACAGTCAGCGTATGCTCAATGCCCTTTTTCCCGGCACTGTGGTTCCTATCCATCGGCACCCGCACAGCACAGAGAATGTCCTGCTGCTTCATGGAAAATTGGTCGAGGTCTTTTACGAGGAAGAGCGACCTGGAGATGGCATTGAACAGAAGCAGGACATGGCAATTGGGCGTCGCCTCCATGAAACGGCACGCATTGTCCTGGACCCGTCTTCCGGCAATTACGGCTGCGTCGTCCCCGCCGGCGTCTGGCACACGGTCGAAGTCTTGGAGCCGTCCGTCATCTATGAAGCCAAGGACGGAAAGTACGGCGAAGACGGGAGCGAGACGGTGTGAGTTTTGGGGTGGACGCGGAGATTGCTGATTTCTCTTCGTTCTCTTTCCATGCGGTGAAGAATTTCACTACTGCCGAAGGCGGCGCATTGACATGGAATCTGCCGTTCGGAAACGAGAAGGTGGAGCGCCAGCAGGTGTATTGTGGAAGTCCTGTGCCTTTCATTGAGGGTGAGTCCTGGAACGAGTTTATCTACCGTCTCTCCCAGTTGTTCTCGCTTCATGGCCAGAACAAGGATGCGCTCGCAAAAACGAAGCTAGGCGCATGGGAGTACGATATCATTGGCCCATGGTACAAATGCAACATGACCGACATCATGGCGGCTCTTGGTCTAGTCCAGTTCGAGCGTTATCCGTCAATGCTGGAGAAGCGTCACGAGATGGTTTCATTGTACAATGCCGGCATCGATTCTCTGAATGCTGGCCTTGATGCAGCCCATCAGGTCAAGTATCTGAATCACAGGGCTCCAGATCATTGTTCTTCGCACCATCTTTACCTGGTCCGTCTTCATGGCAGCACCCGCGAAGAGGCCAACAAAGTTATCGAGCAGATGGCCGTGCGCGGCATCGCAACCAATGTCCACTACAAGCCTCTCCCGATGATGACCGCCTACAAGGCTCACGGCTTCGACATCGACGATTTCCCGAACGCCTATCACCTGTTCGAAAATGAGATTACGCTACCTCTGAACACCAAAATGTCAATGGAGGACGCCGAGTACGTGATAGAGAATTTCGCGGAGATTGTGAAGGGACTGTAGCTGAGAGATGAATTAGTCGCTCGAATTTTGGAGTAATCTGTGGGATTATACAAGATTCGGGCGAGTTATGGTATTTGAGTGAAAATGAGACTATTACGTACATTTTCATTGACAAGTATCTTGGAGGTGGTCGGTCTGCATAGGCATTGATACGAAATTTGTGCATCGTGGGGCTTGCGTCTGCTCGTGGGCTTTCGCTTGTGGCTTGGCAATGGAATTACTTGTTTGTGGCATTGGCGCTGCTTTCTGTTGCGGATGTGCTGTTCGGGATGAAGTGTTATTATTTGCATGAGGAGTATCTGGCTTCTTTGAGGAAGTAGGTTGTTTTTGGAGGGGTGGGAACATTGACTTGGATTATTGTTGGGCAATGGCTGGAGTGGGGCGGATTTGGATATACGCTAGCGGTCAGTCTGTTTCAGCATTGTCAGGAGGTGAAGCGTGTGAGGAAGTGCTGGTATATGAAAGTGCCGTCGTGTACGGAGTGGAAGATCAACAGCGCGATGGTGTCGTTCAATCCGAATTGTTATGTGGAGGTCGGCGGAGTTTATCAAGGGGTGCAGGCGGCGTATCGTGGCAAGCAGAGGGGCTTAATGTATGCGGAGGCTTTGGAGAGGGTGGTTAGGGAGTATTAGTGGGAGTGTGAGGGCTTTGGCTTTGACTTTATTCTTTTGCCTGGAAGGATGAAGGTTGTGTATATAGTTGTTTTTAGAAACTTTTTATAGAGGGTGAGACTTGGTGTGGAAGTCAATCCCATATCAATTATATAAATTGTTCAGAATATGATTAAGAAGATTGTTATTAAGGATGTTGCCACTTTTAATAAAGAGGGCATTACTATTGATAATCTTAAGAAAGTTAACTTTATCTATGGAGGTAACGCATGTGGAAAAACTACAATTAGTCGTGTGCTATCTTGTAGGGACATCCAACATGTCTATCCGCAGTGTGAAGTGGAATGGGAGGGGAGTCCTCTTCAAGTTGTGACTTACAATAATGATTTTCGTAATGATAATTTTCGAGAAGCGGAGATTCCGGGAGTTTTTACTCTCGGTCATGCCTCTGTCGAGGCGATTGAAGATATTGAGAAAATGAGGGCGGAGCGGGACAAGTTTTCAAGAAGTATTGACTTAGCTGTTGGTAATATTACCGCTAGGAATGCTGAAATTGATGAATTGAAAAATTTTCGCAAAGAACAATTATGGAAAGGCGTATTTAAGAAAAACGAAGAGTTTAAACAGTGTCTGAAAGGCTTTTTATATAAAAATACGTTTGAAACGAAGATACTTGAGGTGACTCGAGCAGGTTTGCCTTCTCTAATGCCAGACCTCGAAGATTTGAGACGGCGATATCAATTCGTTTTTGCTAGGGATGGAGTGCCGTCAAAAAAAGAAATCGTCCCGGAGTCGTCAGATATATTGTCTTCACTATTAGAGATTACAGAAAATCCGATATGGAAAAGGCGCATCATCGGTAGCGAGGATGTCCCAATCGCTACATTAATCAAAAAGTTGGATATCGCTGACTGGGTTCATCATGGTCAGTCTTTAATTTCTCAAGAATCTGACATTTGTCCTTTTTGTCAGAAGCATACAATCGATGAGTCATTTAGAAAACAAATTGAAAGTTTCTTTGATGAGAATTACACTAGCGATATAGAACTTGTTACTACATTACGGGATCAATATTCTGAGTTGGTAGAAGAGGCCTCAGCTTTCTTTGATAACTTATTATCTAGATTTGAATCTGATTTGGCTAGTCTAGCGGAACCATCTTTGCTTCGGACAACGGTTCAATTAGTTAAGGATACTATGGATTCCAATCTGGAGATGATGACCGAAAAAGTCAAGTCTCCTGGTTTGACAGTCGACTTTAAAGATGTTAAGCATTATGCTGAAACGCTTCATGAACGGATAGCCGCAGTCAACGATAGTATTCGAGTTAATAATGAAATGGTAGATAACTTTTCAAGCGAGAGGGACTCGTTGATAGAGGATGTGTGGTCCTATTTGGGTGCGCAAGCAATAGATGATGTTAAATCTATAGATAGAAAAATTCGAGGGAAGGAAATTGCGCTTGAACAACATAAAAAAGATGAATTGGAAGCCAGAGAGTCATTCGCCCGTGTAAATCATGAAATTAAGGCGAGAGAAGGTCAAGTTACAAGTGTTCAGCCAACAATTGACCGAATAAACAATGCTCTGGAAAAGTTTGGTTTTACCGGCTTCAGTATCCAAGTGTCTCCTACAGATGCCACCAAATATCAGATACAAAGAAAAGACGGCTCTTTGGTAAATAATAGTTTAAGTGAGGGAGAGATAACTTTCATTACCTTTTTGTACTATATGCAATTGGTGAAGGGTAGTAATACACGGTCTGATATTATATCTCCGCGAGTACTGGTAATAGATGATCCGATATCCAGTCTGGATAGCAATGTGTTGTTCGTCGTGAGCACGATGCTAAAACAGTTGCTCAAAGAAGTTAGAGAGCCGATAGCCGGAGGAAAAGAAAGCGATATTAAACAAGTATTCATCCTAACGCATAATGTGTATTTTCACAAGGAAGTCACTTTTATTAGTACTAGAAAGAGAACTCGATGTGACACAAATCACTGGGTGCTTTATAAAAAAGGAAACATTTCGTCTGTAAAATCATATGAAATGGATAATCCAATCAAAGGCTCATATGAATTGCTTTGGAAAGAGTTAAGAGAACGGCGGGAAGATATGGATAACATCGCAATCCAGAATGTGATGCGTCGGATTATAGAGAACTATTTCATTGTTTTTGGCGGATTGAATAGTAAGGAACTGATTGGAGATAATTTTACGGAAGACCCTGAAGAGTTGGCCATTGCAACGTCTTTCGCCAGTTGGTATGACGAAGGTTCGCATGATATTTCAGATGACTTATTTGTCGAACATCCCAATATTTTAACTGAAAAATATTTGTCTGTTTTTCGTAGGTTGTTTGAAAAACTTGGTCACATTGCGCACTATAATATGATGATGCACGAAGGAGAAGAATCTGATGCCTAAGAATAAAAATGCTATAATTAGATACCGTGTTCTAGATAAATGCTTTAGAAATAGACGGAGGCTTTTTTTTATTGACGATCTTGTGGATGCCTGTAATGAGGAGTTGATGGCCTACGATGGTTCGTTTGTTAGTAAGCGGCAAGTTCAGCAAGATATTGCGTTTCTTGAGAGTGAAGCTGGCGGAGCTATTGAGTTGGAACGAAATCGTTATGGTCACAAAGTCTATTTCAGATATCGGGATCCCGATTTCTCAATATTGGATCTTCCTATGAGTCAGACAGAAGCTGAGCAACTATCTGATACTATTCAAATGCTTAGCCGCTTTAAAGGCTTGCCGCAGTTTACATGGATGGATGAGGTTCTTGTCCGCCTTCAAGACTCCTTCCAACTTAATGGAACAGTATCAGGTTCAGTAGCTTTCGCTCAGAATCCGGATTTGAAAGGCATAGAGTTGTTCTCTCCATTGTTCGAATCTATTGTGAAGAAACAAGTTCTTTCTATTAAGTATCACCGTTTTGGTAAGACATCTTCGATTCGTATCATACATCCATACCAACTTCGTCAATATAACAATCGTTGGTTTCTCCTAGGTTTAGAGGAAAGATTACTCCCTCGTATACCAATAACGGTTGTTCCAATAGATAGGATAGATGAATTTGAGATAGAGGAGAGTGTGATATTTCAAGAGTACCGGGGCGTGGATTTTGATGACTACTTTTACGATATAGTTGGTGTTTCATTACATCCTGAAGGAAGAAAGGAACAGGTCGTGATAAAAGCCTTATTCCCTGCGGCGAATTATATTGAGACGAAACCTATCCATCCTTCACAACGAATCATTGAAAGATGTGAAGAGTATATTGTGTTTCAACTAGAAGTTATACCAAATTATGAACTTGAGACTCAGTTGATTTCTTATGCTCATCAAATAGAAATTATTGAACCTGTGGGAATAAGACGAACTATTAACAAAAGAGCTCAACAGATTATTTTGCTTAATCCATAGACTTTTTGTAATAATGCAGATAGGCTGCATAGTTGAAAGCTACATTTGCATCGTATTCAGATATATTTATTGAATGCGAAGTATTCATTTTACAAAAATAAGGATTATGGCAACGAAAGTACAAATCATTGCAAATATCAATTCCCATCTGCAAAAGAGTGAGAAACAGTATTATTCTGATTTCTATATTGGTATAACCAATGATATTGAGCGAAGACTGTTTGGAGAGCATAACGTGTCGAAAGAACACGGATGGTGGATATATCGTAAGGGTGATAACAAAGCGGTTGCTCAAGCTGTTGAAGAGTACTATTTAGATAAAGGAATGCAGGGAGATACGGGTGGTGGCAGCGAAGATACAACTTATGTATATTGCTATGAAATAACCAATTATACGGAAGAATAGACAATGAAATATACAGTGTATGATCTTGGCCAATGTCATTTGGGGGAAAGAATCCAAGTGTCTCTTCAGGGTAATGCGGCGAATGTCAGATTGATGGATAGTAGCAATTATTCTAATTACAGAAGTGGACGTCAACATCGTTATTATGGAGGTCTTGCAAAGCGCTCTCCTATTGTTTTGACAATTCCACGTTCTGGACATTGGTATGTTACAATTGATCTTGCTGGACTATGTGGAAGTGTGCGCTCCTCTATTATAAGACTTCCTGCTCCTTTGCCAGTATATGAAGAGCCTGCCCTTTCATCCATTCCATCTCTTATCCATCATAAGGCAACGAGTGGGGAAAATGTTGAATATGACGTGTTTATCTCTCATGCTTCTGAAGATAAAGATTCTGTTGTTAGGCCTCTTGCGGAAGCGTTGCTTGAACGTGGGCTAAAAGTATGGTACGATGAGTTTGAGTTAAAAATCGGCGATAGCCTTAGACGTAAAATAGACATAGGATTATTAAAGAGTCGTTTTGGTGTCGTTATTCTTTCACGCAACTTCATTCGCAAAGGATGGACGAACTACGAGTTAGACGGTATTATTACAAAGGCCGTTTCTGGAGAGCAGGTAATGCTTCCGATTTGGCATAATATTACAAAACAGGAAATTGTCGATTACTCTCCTTCACTTGCCGACAAATTGGCAAGAAACACTTCGTCATCAACAATTGATGAAATTGCTGATGAAATTGCCGAGGTAATAAAAGGCTCAGAATAAAGCAAAAAGTAGTATTATTATGTAAGACTCTGGTGACGCCAGTATTACATAAATTGAACATTTAGAACAGCGTCGATACGAACTGGTGCTAGTCGTGGACTATTGGTAACGAGTGGGTCCCGGTGACGAGGTTTGTGTACAGTCTTTCACGTTCTGCGCATCGTCTCATCCGATAACCTACCTCGGCGCAAAACCAGTGTTTATCGGTTCAGAGCCGGAGACATGGAATATGGATCCTGCGCTTCTTGAGAAGGCAATCATTGACCGAAAAGAAAAAACGGGCAAATATCCGAAGGCGATTGTCCCGGTGGCTCTCTATGGTATGCCGTACAAGATTGACGAGATCATGGCTATTGCCGACAAATACGGTATTCCGATTGTCGAGGATGCCGCTGAGGGCATGGGTTCGCGCTTCAACGGCCAGGTTCTCGGAACTTTCGGCAAGTACGGCGTGCTGTCCTTCAACGGCAACAAGATGATCACGACTTCCGGCGGCGGCGCTCTTGTTTGCCGCAATGCTGAAGATGCCAATGAAGTCATGTGGTATGCGACACAGGCTCGTGACGCCTATCCTTACTACCAGCACACTGCCATCGGCTACAACTATCGTATGTCCAATGTTTGCGCAGGTATCGGTCGCGGCCAGATGACTGTTCTCGATTCGCATATCAAGCATCATCAGCATGTGCAGAAGCTTTATGAGGAACTGCTGGCCGATGTGCCTGGCGTTCATATCCATAAGCAGCCTTCGGATCCGCGCTATGATGCGAATTTCTGGCTCTGTGCAGCGACATTGGACCCTTCTGTTCATGTTCAAGGTCAGGAAAATGCCTACAAGGAGGTCATCAAGACCGCAGTGGGCGGTGCTGCAGGTGTGATTCACGCCGTAGATTGTGCGACGACCGATTGTCAGCCGAACGAAAATGTGGAGGCTCTCCGCGTCTTCATGCTCGCCAAGAAAATCGAGTGCCGTCCAGTCTGGAAGCCAATGCACAAGCAACCGGTCTACGCAGGTGCCACAGCCTACACCAACGACGTGGAAACCGCTCTCTTCAAGATAGGCTTCTGTCTCCCTGCCGGCCCATACGTAACCGACGATGATGTCCACTACATTGTAGATTGCATCAAAGAGGCGATTCGGTAAGGAATGTAGCGGCTCAGAGGCCTGCAGACAGTTTCGATTTACAGTAGAATGTATCCAGATGGTCATAGGCTATCTGGATATATTCGTTTTTGAAGAGTTTGTTCTTGCGCTCCGACCAGTTGTGGATGGCAGCGATTGTGTCCTCCAGGCTGATCCCGGGATTGTTGTGCCTGATGAAATCTACAGAGGCCAACACTTCAAGTGCCTCACCTCAGCATTTGCCGTCAGGAGATCACCTCTCGTGAATCGTATCATGGATAAAAGTATTTTCTGTGAGTGTCTACTAAATTGTCGAAATGTATCAGTCTTAGAATATGATGGTCTTTGTATTCCATTATGAGATTCCGAATTATTCCATTCTCATCATCCCGGCCAACTGTACGAAATAATCATTTGACCAAATGTCAAGTTCCTTTGGATTGCGCACGAAAGGCAATACATCTTCTTTCACTTGTTTTATATCGGCTGTAGAGAGACGCTCAATGAGTTTCTCTTTGAATAACTTAGGAGTAATATCCTCATTGTTGAATTGCTTGCACCGTTCTGCTAAATGAGTAAAATCAAGTGGGACATTATGACGCACATACCATTCAAAATCATACCAATCACGACCTTTTACTCTGTTCTTCCACGCACGATATACCAATGCGTGCATCTTGCCTGCAAACAAGTCGGGAAGTGTAAGACAACGGGTCATAAATGAATATGGCTGAAGCAATAGCTTCTGTTCCGTCTTGAAGTTCAACGGTGGGCAAGTATCTACTTCTATCTTTATAGACTTCTCAGTTTGGAAAGTCACATCATATACATCGGTATTGTCTTTAAGAAATGCAGATTCGACCTTTCCGAAATTCCTCTTGTCTTTTTTCTTTATTTCAACCTCTCGGCCTACCATTGTAAAAGCATCAATGATAGCAGGAAAATATTTCGTGAAATCGAACTTGTCATCTTGTGTAAGCAATGAAAAATCCATATCCTCACTGAAACGCTGCAAGCCATGAAAGATTCTCAAGCAAGTTCCGCCATAGAAAGCTGCCGATTCAAAAAAGCCTCCGGCATACAAACCAGCAAGTGTCACTTGTTGGTTCACTTCAAATATAGCGTTTCTCTTCTGTTGCTCTGTTGTTAAATCATAACGGGAGAGCATATTGTCGAATATTTCATTTTTCATCGTCTTAAGAATTTTAAAAGTGTCGAAATTGAATCGGCCTTTTTGCCAACCTTTATGTAGTCTTCGAATATGGTTCCATCCATCTTACTGAACTCATCCATATCCATACGAATATCTTGTTCAAGATATGTTTCCACATCTTTCATATAGCGAAGATAGACCTGTGAGGAATTGGCAATCAAATCACACAAAGCCTTTTCCGGTGATGCAATAAGAAAAGCATAATTATCCTTGTACATACTCCTTACTCCTACCGGAAATGCCACTTTTGAGATATGCTTGTAGTCATAACAGCCGAGCGGAGTTTGAAAACTGCGTGAGTGCTTTACCGTCATTGATTGATGAACATATACAGCCTCGGGGATAAGTCCATAATATCGTAGTGCAGTAGACATTGAAATATACGAAGGTGTATAGATATGATTGGCAATCAACTCACTCGATAGCGTCTTTCCTGAATGTTTGGGGTTAGCCACATAAAGTCCCCGCTTCAATCTGATGATAAATCCTTGCTTCTCAAGCCAAGTAACTTTCTTATCAGCTGACTTCAGTTCCGGGTATAACGATTCAATGATTGAAGTTGTTACTGGAATGGTTCCTATTTCACTTAATTCTCTCTTCATGTTGCAAATATAGCAATAATTGGAACAATAAAAGAAGTAATGTTTCTTTTTCCGTTCAAAATATTGCTACTAAGGCAATCTTAGCGACCGCTGTCATTCAAAATGCTCCAGACAGATGGATGAGCTTTTGTCAAAAGTATGACCTGACTGCGACTCGATCGGGTGGATGATCCGCAAAGAAGAATTATCATCTGCACGAGGAATACCTTGCGGCGTTAAAATAGTGAAATTCTGATGAACAGGCTTTTTTCGAACAAGTTGGCAGGCCCAATATTCCGGAAATAATTGATTAACAGCGTATTGCAGCATCGACAGTGTGCCAACTCCCCTATTTTTTCATGAGAGTTGGCAGGGACCGGATCGAGCACAAAACAGCATAATCACCTATCATTCAGGAGGTTGCAGCTCCCAACAACCACATCAGCATCTGCCAACTTGTTCAGAATTTTCATCGCGAAAAAAGAGAAGTTTACATTTGTCGTGAGTTTGTGAAATGGAGAGAATTGTATCGAAAAAAGCGTACATTTGCAATGCGGAAGTCAGAACATAAAATACGGAGAGTCGCTCGCGAGTGAACTTGCCGTAGACTCTTCCAGTGTAAATGGCGGAAACGGCGAGGACACAAATGTCGGCAACTTTGCCGGTAACCCAACGCACTGTCGAACGAGACTTCGCCATACTGCATAAGGCAGGAAAATTAGACATGAAGGGAAAGTTGATGCAGGCATTTGGGTTGTGCTTGAAAACTTCAAACAGTTCGTATTGGACAATGACAGACAATTTGTTTTTCAAACTGATACAAAACGCGGTAGGCACGGCTGACGGGTTCGGGCCGGTGGTGCCGTCGGAGGAAGAGTGGGTGGCAATGTATAAGGATGCGCAGAAACAGACATTGCCGGGAGTGTGCTTCGCGGGCGTGCAGAGGATATGCAGCAGGCATCCGGAGCAGGCTGTAAAGTTACCGACCAACCTAAAAATGAAATGGTTAGGCGCCGCGGCGAGCATACAGAAGCGCAATGAAATCATGAACCGGCATTGCGTCGAGCTGCAAGAAATGTTCGACCGGGACGGGATACGCCTGACTACTTTCAAGGGGCAGAGCGTAGCGGCTCTTTATCGCGAGGATTTGCGAGGGCTGCGACAAGCCGGGGACATTGACGTATACGTCGAATGCGGACGCGAAAAGACATTGGAATACCTGAGGAAGAAGGGCATTGACGATGGCGGCTGGGATTACGTGCATGCGCATCCGGAGATTTTCAATGACACCGAGGTGGAGCTGCACTATCGGTTGAGCATATCGCATAATCCATTCAAGAACAGAAAGATACAGAAGTTCTGGAAGAGTCATGAAGAAGAGTTTTTCGCCGGGAAAGCGGAATTGCCTTGTGGGGAAATCGTCTGCCCGTCCGACTACATACACCTGTTTTATCTGCTGCATCATGCGTTCAGACACCTCATTTCCGGCGGAATCGGACTGCGACAGATGATGGACATCTATTTCGCGATCCAGCATCGCGATGCCAGTCAAGACAGCCGTTTGATGCAGGATGTCGAGGACATGGGCATGACCCGTTTCGCTTCCGCGACAATGTGGGTGCTCCGGACGGTGTTCGCATTGCCGGAAATTCCGTCGCTTTGGAAAGCCGATGAGGCGGAAGGAGTTTTTCTGCTCTGCGAGATAATGGAGGGAGGAAACTTCGGGCGCGGCGACACCAGGTTCCGCCGCCCGACATCCAAGGCCGGAAAGCTCATCGAAATCACCAGGCGCAATCTCCACCTGCTGAGCCACTACGAAAGCGACGCACTCGCCGCCCCGTTCTACTACATCTGGCACTTCTTCTGGAAACGGATTCAGATTTGCAAGATGTGGCGATGAGAAAATTCAGTTCGCAAAAGAGTTCACAAAAAGATACTATCCCCTCTCCAGACGACTGATGTCGCGGCGGTAGCAGGTGAAGAAGAAGATGCCGGCCAGGGTCAGACCTACGGGGAAGCCGGTCCAGATGCCTTGGAGGCCGAAGTGGGCGTGGAAACCCAGGTAATATGCCACGGGAATCGCTATCACATAGTAACTTACGAAAGCGGCGTACATGATCGGCTTCACGTCTTGGAGACCGCGGAGGACATTGGCGAAGCAGAGCTGGAGGGCATCGCCGAACTGGTAGGCGAAGAGGAAAAAAAAGAGGGACACCGCCATGGACGCCACCTCGGGCGAATCAGTGAAGATACCGGCCGCAGGATAGCGGAACACGTATAGAAGAACTGACAATGAGGCAGATACGGTCAGCATCATGAGATAGCCTTTCCTCACATACTCCTTCACCCCGCGATAATCTTTCTTGCCGTAGGAATTGGCCACCAATATGGAAATCGCGAACGAGAGGCCCTGCATCATGAGGAAGAAAAGCTGCGAAATAGTGATAACCACCTGATGCGCAGCAAGTTCCATGACACCGAGCCAGCCTGCCATGATGGCGGCGAATGAGAAAGTCGAAGACTCCAGGCCCATCTGGATTGCCACGGGATAACCCATATTGAAAATATCCTTCATCTTCACGCGGGAGAAAAGCGCTGACCTGAAAGCCGCGATATAATCCTTGAATTTCTCAGCCTTCCAGATGTAAAGGACGAAAAGTATCAGCATCAATGCCCTGGAAATGAACGTACTGATTCCGGCGCCGAAGAGTCCAAGCTCCGGGCAGCCCAACTTTCCGTAAATCAACACCCAGTTGCCGAAGATATTCAGGACATTGCCGAACATGAGGAAAATCATTGACACTACCGGCTGGCAGATGCCGTCAGTGAACTGTTTGAGGACATTGAAACCGAGCGCGAAAAGCGTGGAAATTCCGACGATTATGTAATACGGGCGGATGAGCGGCATGAGCTCCGGCTTCTGGCCGAAATGCCCCAGAAATGCGTAGATGACGGTCAGCAGAACAATACTGACAATGCCTATCAAACCATTGACCAGCAAGCCGTTCTTCATGCTCACGCCCACACCTCTCAGATTGCCGGTGCCGTGAAATGCGCCGATTACAGGTGTAAGTCCGGAAGCGAATCCCAGCTCCGTGAGGATGAACAGGTTCAATACATTGTTGACGAATGATGATGCAGCCAGTTCTTCCACGCTGTGCCACCCTATCATTATGTTGTCCGCGAAGGCCAGAATAATCACACAAGCCTGGCCGAGCATTATCGGAATGCCGATTTTTAGAATTTCCCTTACTTTCTTCATAGCTTTACACACTCGCGCCTACCCACAGAATCCGGAAACCGGTCCCGCGGATAAGCGCGCAAAGTTAGTAAGATTTCGGAGAATTTCCTTACTTGGCAATCATTTGAGCGACCTGTGCGACATCATATTCAAACCAGTCGCTGCATGGCTCATAATTGTACGGAATAAATTCAGAAACTCTGATGAACACCTTGTTGCAGCCATGTCCGACATAAATGTCCAACATCAGGCCGTCGGCTGTGCCCTTCTCATTCCAAGCCACCTTCGAAAGGTCTGATTTCAATGCTGCCATAATTTCGGCCTTACGGCTTGCAGGATAATACTTTATGACACGGCGGAAACGCAGCCCGGTCTCGGTGTCGCGATAATCCGTCTTCAAAAAGAGCAGCATCAGCACGCCGGGAACGGCAAGACAGGTTCCGAAGATATTGACCGAAACAGAGGTCGGGAGAATGATGAGGACAATGCCGATTACAGTCATTGCCGCAGAGATTATAACATCGCGCATAGAACGTACGCGTACAAATTCTTTTTCCATAATTTATTGTATTCTAAGGATTTACAACCTATTGACATTATCCAAAGGCGGCCGCTTGACTTTGGACAAACAGCTGAAAATGATACAGTTGTCCCTCCTCCGGACAACACGCATGGAGGCAGCCGCTAAAGCCGCATTTTCCTCAGACTGATAAGATGATGTGAAAAAGATGTGCAACCGGAAGGATAAAGTCCGGTATTTTCAGTAAATGTCACGGCCTGGTGGACGCTGGAAATCTTTCCCGACTTCAGGAACGACGAGCGGTCAGCACCGGAATGCCCGCCAGTAGTACGGACCTTGGCTCCGGGTGTCGAGATACGTCCGGCAGAAAAAAGGACCTGCGAAGAAGAAATCTCCGGAAGGTTCCAGTCATTGTAGCCGCCTTCAGAGCAATCCTTCTGCGCCAGAAACCCGCATTCGGGAGTCTCAATAACAGGCACATCCTCCTCGTCGAAATTCCAGCAGAAAATCGACAAGATAATGACAACAAGTATGCCCAGACATTTACGCATATCCACAAAAGTACGAAAAACCCTACAAACTCGCAATACCCTATTCCGTGTATCTGCTCAATGTTTTTTTAAGATTGAGGACCACCTGCTCGCGCAATGACTGCGGTTCCAGGACTTCTACGGCATTGCCCTGGGAAAGAATCGCCTCGATGAAATCGGCGGCCGGGCAGAGCTCGTATTGGAAAAGGGACCAATCAGGGTGAATTTCGATTTCCCGCTGCGAATGGTGCATCGGGCGCACACGAAGATATTCCTGGTGCCCGTCCCGCGCTTTCAATATAACTTTCTGTAATTTAGGGACATCCGTAACCATTGCACCATAATAATTCTCGAAGAATTTCTCGCCGTTGAAATTCACGGGCAAGTGGAAAACGGGACCGGTTATCTCCAGATTCGAGATGCGGTCCATGCTGAATATCTGAAGACGCCCGACCGGTGAGACTTTTCCGAGAAGGTACCAGTCAAACCTGAAAACTTTCAGACAATATGGGGCAACTTTGAAGATATGGATTTCGTTGTCCCGATAACTATGGTATTCAAACCGCACCATAAGGCTGGTTTTCATACTTTCCAGCAGAGGGACCATGCACTTTCCGGTTTCAGGAGTCCTGTCGAAAACCACGCGGTCACGTAAAAACGGGTATTCGTTCATCATGTTGTTCACTGAAATGGAACCGAACAGCCAACGGCGGAAGTCTCCCCTCTTGAGATCCTTCATATTGTCCAGATAATAACTGTAATCCGCCTTCCTGTCACACAATATGTCGATGCCGAAGAGTTCCTTGATCTTCGCGCAATGATTCTGGAACGTCTTTTTCGGCAAGGGTTCCTTCATGGGGTTCAACGGTGATTCCAACCATATCTTATTTATCGCATCGAAGGTAATCTTCCTGTTTCTGCCTATCACCTCCACCAGCCACACATAACGGCCAAGAAGACCGGAATTCTTGTTATTGTCTTTAACCATCGTGATTTATCTGCTTGTCTTTGGCAAAAATATTGATTTTCTACTACTTTTTCATCAACAGGGTAGGTATTTTGTACAAAAATTTAGTTAATTTTGCGATATATGAAAAAAGGACTCATCGCAGATGCTTGAAGATATAAGGAAAAATATCGAAAGACTCATTGCCCTTTATGAGGGCGAGAGACAGCAGAAAGAGAGGCTTGTCCTCGAACTGCGGCAGCGGGATGAGAAGATTGATTCATATAAGAAGCAGATTGCGGATTTGGAAAGACAAGTAGATAATCTCAAGCTGACCGAGGCTTTTACAGCGCCTGCAGGAAGCGGAGATGCCGCGAAGGAGAAGATTGACAGGTTGATCACGGAGATAGACAGATGCATCTCCTTATTGGAAAAATAGCTATGGGGCAGAAGATTACGATAAGCATCAGCGGAAAGAAGTACGAGCTGTCTGCGAATTCCCCGGAAGACGAGGAGATATACAGACTGGCCGCCGCGTCCGTGAACAAGATGCTCTCAATCTATACGGACAAGTATCCGGGAAAGGAGCTTGCTGAACTGCTGTCATTCGTGGCATTGACCGAAAGCAGGGGAAGGCTGTCATTGATGAGAAAGATCGAGGCGATGGGCAAGGAAGTGGAAATGCTTGAGAAACAGACAGATACTTATCTTGAAAATATTGATAATCAGCCGCCAGCCACCACTCGCTGAAAACAACACGTTCTACGGAACCGGGTTATCTCGAGCCGGGGATGCGCAGGCCTAAGTACCTAAGTGGGATTCCGTCTCGGCGGAACGTAGGATTACTGAACCGGCACGGAGCTCAAATCTTATCATTTAAGATTTTTCTGACAGACCGGCTGACGGCTTTTTATTATAGGACACTATCCGGACATGACGCTTCTTGACATTGGAACGACATGTCCGGTTATTTGTGTCCGGGCGGCATTGAAAGAACAAAAACAACATATATATTATGAACATTGTCATTTTGATTACAACAGCATTGGTGGCAGCCGCTTTCGGCATCGCCGTCTACATAATGGTTCACAGAATAGTGATGAAGGGCAGGAAGGACAGCATCCTGGAGAAAGCCGAGCTCGAAGCTGAGAACCTGAAAAAGGAGAAAATCCTGCAGGCAAAGGAAAAGTTCCTCCAGCTGAAGAGCGAGCACGAGAAGTTCGTGAACGACAAGAACGCCCAGATCAAGGACACGGAGAACAGGCTGAAACAGAAGGAGAACAACCTCAACCAGCAGAACAATGAGCTCCAGAAGAAGATGAAGGATCTGGACAACACCAAGGCGAGCCTCATGTCACAGAAAGACGCATTGGAGAGAAAAGCTGCTGAGTATGAGGCGCTTAGCCAGGAGGCGAACAAACAGATCGAGAGCATCGCGGGCATGACTGCCACGGAGGCGAAGAACCTGCTGATGGAGAACATGAAGGCAGAGGCGCGCAGCGAGGCGCAGGCTTATATCAATGATACCATGGATGATGCCAGACTCAATGCTGCCAAGGAGGCCAAACGCATAGTAATCACCACTATACAGAGAACGGCTACTGAAACTGCCATCGAGAATGCAGTTACCACATTCCCTATTGAGAACGACGAAATCAAGGGCCGTATCATCGGACGTGAGGGTCGTAACATCAGGGCTCTGGAGGCTGCCACAGGCGTGGAAATCGTTGTGGACGATACACCGGACGCTATTCTTCTCTCTGCTTTCGATCCGGTAAGACGCGAAGTCGCAAGACTTGCATTGCACCAGCTGGTTGTGGACGGACGAATCCATCCGGCACGTATCGAAGAGGTCGTGGCGAAGGTCCAGAAGCAGCTTGAAGACGAGATTCTGGAGACTGGTAAGAGAACCTGCATTGACCTCGGCATTCATGGAATGAACATTGAACTGGTGAAACTTATCGGCCGAATGAAGTATCGTTCTTCTTACGGACAGAACCTTCTCCAGCACTCCCGCGAGGTTGCAAACATCTGTGCATTAATGGCTTCCGAGCTCGGATTGAATCCTAAGGTCGCGAAGAGAGCCGGATTGCTCCACGATATCGGAAAGGTTTCCGAGGATGATCCGGAACTTCCACACGCACTTCTCGGCATGAAGCTGGCAGAGCAGTACAAGGAGAGGCCTGAGATTTGCAATGCAATCGGTGCCCACCACGAGGAGACCGAGATGACTTCGCTCATTTCTCCTATTGTCATGGTAGGTGACGCGATTTCCGGTGCACGTCCGGGAGCACGTCGTGAGGTCATCGAGTCGTATATCAAGCGTCTGAAGGGCATGGAGGACTTGGCTGCCGCATATCCTGGAGTAACCAAGAGCTACGCCATCCAGGCAGGCCGTGAACTCCGCGTGATAGTAGGAGCCGAGGAGGTAAGCGACGAGCAGGCAAACAAGCTTTCCGCTGATATCGCTCTGAAGATCCAGAACGAGATGACCTACCCTGGACAGGTGAAGATTACCGTCATAAGGGAAATCAGGTCAGTGGCTTACGCCAAGTAATCATTCGGGGCAATGCCCCCAAGACATACAGAATTATGATCAGCAAATCATTGATGAAATTCATTGCAGGCATCGTTTCTCTCTTTATGGGAGCGATGCCTGTTTTGGCTCAGAACTTCGAGCCGACCGTCACATGGAAGGTCCGTCAGGGCGACACTGCTGATGGTCTGACAGAGATTATTTTCGAGGGCTCCATCAAGCATGGATGGCATACCTACGGCGTGTCCCATAAGGCGTCACCGACCGAGGTAAAGTACACCGCCACTGACGGATGCACCATGGAAGGTCCTATGTATGAGCTGCTTCCGACGAGCGATTATCATGGTGACAATGTATTTTTCGACACCATCAAGCTCGGTCAGAAGGTCCGTCTCACCGAATCAGCTGGCAAGTTGGAAGGCGTGATCACGTCATCCAGCTGCGAGGAGGAGAATTGCGGAATGCCAGAGGACTGGGAGTTCTCGCTGAAACTGCGCGCTCCGGCGACAGCTGCTGCCACGGAGGATGCCGGCCACAGTTCCACGATCGGCGACCATGTTACGGAAGAATCGCAGAAAGCAGGCGGTTCCATCTGGGGACTCATCCTGGAGGCCATTCTCTGGGGCTTCGCAATGCTCCTGACCCCATGCGTCTTCCCTATGGTGCCGATGACCATCTCCTTCTTCATGAAAGGTTCATCCACCCCGGCAGCCGGACGTTTCAAGGCATTCATGTACGGCCTGTTCATCGTCCTGCTCTACACCGTGCCCATTTCCGCCATCATCGGCATCACCTACCTCTTCGGCGGTGCTACCGTTACGGCAGACATATTCAACTGGCTGGCAACGCATTGGCTTCCTAACATCATCTTCTTCATAGTATTCATGGTGTTCGCGGCATCGTTCTTCGGCGCGTTCGAAATCACCCTGCCGTCATCATTGGTGAACAAGAGTGACAAGAATTCGGACAAGGGCGGCCTTGCAGGCATCTTCTTCATGGCATTGACCCTCGTGCTGGTATCATTCTCCTGCACCGGTCCGATTGTCGGTTCCGTCCTCATCAAGTCCACCCAGGGCGAGTTCTGGACTCCGATGGTGACAATGCTGGCGTTCTCGGTAGCCTTCGCATTGCCTTTCACCATCTTCGCGATGTTCCCGTCCCTCCTGAAGAAACTCAAGAGCGGCAGTTGGCTGAATTCCGTAAAGGTTGTGCTCGGCTTCATCGAGGTGGCGCTCGGCTTCAAGTTCCTGAGCGTGGCTGACCAGACGTACCACTGGGGACTTCTCGACAGGGAAATCTACCTCGCCATCTGGATTGTAGTGTTCACATTGCTAGGACTTTACCTTCTCGGCAAGATCCGTTTCGAGGCCGACAGCGAGGTAAAACACATCGGCGTCTTCCGTTTGGCGCTGGTAATCATTGACTTCACCTTCGTCGCCTACCTCATCCCGGGAATGTTCGGCGCTCCTCTCAAGGCGCTCGCCGGCTACCTCCCTCCGATCGAGAGCCAGGACTTCGTCGTATGGAACACACGCAGCGGTTCAATGCCTTCGGCCGGCCCTGTGTCTCAGGTCAATGAGAATAAATATGGTCTGGAAATGCCTCTGGGTCTCTCCGGCTATTTCAATCTGGATGAGGGACTTGCAGCAGCCAAAGCGACCGGCAAGTCTGTTTTTGTAGACATTACCGGTCACGGGTGTGTGAATTGCCGCGAAATGGAGCAGCGTGTATGGAGCGATCCGCGTGTGCTGGAAATCCTCCGCAACGATTATATCCTCGTGGCCCTCTACACGGACGACAAGACAAAACTACCTGAGTCCGAATGGGTTACAGCTGAAAACGGCAAAGTCCTGAAAGATATGGGCCGTATCAATTCATACGTAGCCCGCAATCATTTCGGTGTCAATGCCCAGCCGAATTACGTCCTTCTTTCACCAGACGGCGTCCAGCTCATGCCGATTCGCGGCTATAATCTGGACGTCGACGGGTTCATAGAATTCTTGAAATCCGGATTGGAGAAGGTTGCCAAGTAAAAACTACTTGACAATCCCTTCACTATCAATAAGATATCCCTCAGAGGGGGCTTCTTTCAGGGTTTGGAAATTATGAGTTTCATCCCTAAGGATGCCCCCTTTTCCGTGTCCTGATGTTCCGCTGTTGGTCTTGATGTAATCTCCGCAGATCGCGAAGTCCCAGTCAGTTCTTTCGGCCCATGCCTTATCCTCTTCCTCAGACAGGAAAGTACTGGTACCGACTGTCTCGCCGTCCTTGATGGAGAAATAGACCCATTTGCCTTCCTCAAGGCCACGGATGGTCACCTCCGTCTCAATGGCAGGCACTTTGCTTTCGCTCTGCTGGCAGGCGCAGCACAGACATGCCGCGAGTATGGACAATATTATACTAGCTTTTTTCATTTCAATGCGATTTATTCAAGTTTAAGACTTCCGTCCGGTGCATAGACATATTTCAGTTTGATGGTTCCGTCCTGACGGTTATAGTCGGAGAATCTCATCTTCACATACTTGCCGTCCGCGGTCTTCAATACGAGTGGTGCCGCTGCCGGCTGACCGGACTGACCGAGCCACTGCACCTTCGAATATGATGTCGTCTTCGCAGCCACTGTTTCAATGCTGAAGATATTGTTGCCGCTCTTTATTTCTTTACCGGCAATGTCCTTGCACTCATAAACCTTTGGAGATGAAGGATTTTCACGATAATCACATACGGAGAATGCAAGCATTTTCCCGGTTCCCAATTCCCTGCCACGTTTATTGCGGCTGACTGTGAGGAAGAACTTAGGTTCCTCGGAGTCATGGATATTCTGGACATAAGAACTGAAATCGAAAGCGAACTCGATTTCCGAACTGCCGCTGCTCCCCTGCATCGGATAATCCCCTCCCTGATAATTGGCAATCGGCACGAGATAATCATGGACAGGAATATTGTCTGAAGCCTTGTTGGAAACGCCGATTCTGAATGAAAGGTCATTTCTGGACGTATAGTTCAGTTTCACGCGGAACACCACCTTAGGCTCACGGTATTCCACATCGGTTCCGCACATGTCGCGGCTCAGTTCGCTGTTCGTCCTGTCACTCTGCTCCCAGAAATAATACGGCAGATAGTAACGTCCTCGGTCATGAGCGAAATGGTCCTCTCCCCAGGTATTGCAGACGATGAACGCGCCCTTGGTAAGAGTTCCGTCAGGTGCCGTGAATTCCACGAGGTCGTCATAGCCCACGATAGTCATGGCATGTGCTCCGTCAGGTGCGAGCTGGGTAAGCAACGCCTTATAGCCTGTGGCAGACGGCCCGGTATAATTGGTATTTATCTTCCAACCGCTTGAACGTGAAGAGAATGTCACGATACCGCCAGGTTTTCCAGGTTCTCCGCGATTCCAGAGATAATTGCGCACTTTGTCGATGCCGGCACGGTCTATAACCTCGAACGTGCGGATCTTGCTCACCCTGTAATGAAGCGCTTTCAGATAACTTTCATATCCTGTAGTCCACTTGAACTGATAGCTCGAATATTGCGACGGGAAATCCGCTTCGGTGGCAATGCCGCCCTCAAATGCTATCTGGAGGCCTTCCGTTCCGAGAGAGCCCTCATCCTGGCCTCCATTTATAAAGTTCCAGGTGTACAGATAGCTGAACTGGTTGTCCTTGCTGGCCGACGCATCCCTGTCCAGAAGACGGTTCATCTCGTAGGTAAACATGTAACCGATATACGAAGCCTGCGCACAGGAGCCTCCGATCTGGTTGATGAGCGGCGGAAAATATTTCAATTTCGAGTTGTCAACCCCCGCGGGCATACTTTCCTGAGCCCGCACGCTCACGGCGCCGGCCCCCAAAACAAGGAAGGCCGCTACCGCAATGATTGTTTTACGAATAGATGCTATTGCCATGATAATCTCTTGATTGTCTTTTTGATTTCTGCCTGGATCTGCTGCGGGATGTCGGTGCCGTTTACAAGCATACCGGAAAGCGATTCGATTATTTCACCGCGGCGGACGGACTGCTCATACCAACCGAGCGTCTCACATGCCACCGCGCGGACATATAAGTCATCGGAAGCATCTCCGACAATGTGGAGAAGCGGGTCGACAGCGAATATGCTTCTTCCGTTACGGAATGTCCTGATGTCGTTCACTCTCTTCTTCACAGGTTTTTCCTTAGCAGCAGCACCATCGGTGCTCTTGCTGTAATGTCCTGTGCCTGAAAGCAATGCCACCGCATCGTCAGCGGCGTGTCCGGAAGCTCTCACCATCTCCGGATGAGCTTTCTTGAATGCCTTGACATCAGGGATAAGGGATGTGTCTCCAAGCGCCGCTGCCATTCTGACGGAATTTCTGGCAACCACCTCATAGATATCTTCCAATCCTATCCTGACATAGGTCGCGAAATCAGCATCCGGGTCTGTGGCCAATGTATTGAAGGCATGAATACGGACAGTCCATGACGGGTCACCGAACATTTCCGCTGCGCGTTTGTGTGCTGCCTTGGCATCAATATACCCCAGATGGGTGATTCCTGCACATCTGAGCAATGAATTGTCAGAATAAGTATATTTCTCCCAGACGGAAGGATTCAACTCATTGAAGACAAGATCATTGTGAAGTCGATCGCGGAGTTTTTCCTCTGCTTTGTCATGAGGTGTGAATCTGAAAGTCGGGTCACCTATAAGATGAGACTCCAGATATGCGACCTCTTTCTGCCACATGCCGACACGCTCCCCTATCGAGAGATAGCCCATCAGCTTGTCTTCCCATTTGTCCTGAAGGACATTGACCGTATTTCCTTGAGCGACAATGCACTCCCCGTCACCGAACACATGGCATCCGGCCACGTATCCCTCCCTGTTGTGGAACGAGCCGTTGTAGCAGGCATTGAAGACAATCATCTTCGCATTGCTATGGCCTTTCATTATGTCGTCCAGGAAAATGTTTGCCTGGGCATATTCCAATGAATCTGCTGCAGCATAGGCGGCCATTGCAGAGTTGGAGAAATCCTTACGGGATAATCTGTATTCCTGCTCCACGGCCTCTTTCATAAAGTCTTCCCCATGGCCTTTTCCAGCATAATATTTATAGGATTCAGCGAGTGAGCGTCTAAGATAATCCATGTCCTCGTCCAGGTTATCCGCCACCTTGCTTTCGTTAATATATTGGGTATCAGGGGCTCCATGTTCACTGAAGACGAACAGGTCCACGTCCTTGCGGGCCACTTCACTGAGGAGGTTCCATTTCATGTGCCTGTCCTCGCGGAAATTCAGGAAACGGTTATGCGAAGCCTGACTGAAAACGTAAGGGAAATACTCCCTGAACACGACCGGTTTCTGGCGCCACAGCGTAAGACAATCGGAATTATATCCGTGTCCGGCGAAGAAGGTGAGATTGTCGAGTGAATTGTTCTGCCTGTGCGCATCCACTACCTTACGGAGATACTTGCGCATTATCTCATATTTGTCACCTTTCATCACTGCTGGCACTTTCATTCTGGCAGAATAGATATCCGGACGGAGATGCTGCGCACCCTCTTCAGAAAGCCTGTAATAGAATACGTCAGTTTCCACAGTGTCACGGCAGATAAAATCGAAGCTAAGATCGAAATCATCATAGAACCTGTCCGACGGCACAGAAGATTCTTCCATTGGCCATGTCTCCTCATTCATCTTGAATGCTGTGGTAAGGTGCTGTCCCTGACGGACTTTGACGATAGGAATATCACCTGCGAACACCACGCCTTCAAGTCTGGGCTTCTTCCCGGCAAGAGCAAGTATCTCTGCCTTCACTTCTTCCGGTCCCTTCCAGTCCGCACTGATGATATATGTTCCAAGTCCTTCTTCCTCAAGAACTTGCTTATAAGCATGGAATTCTTCCGCACACTTGGAAAGAGTCTCGCTGTCGGTTATGATGGCAAATGCCGTAGGTGATTTCACACCGCATTTCTCGACTTTGACCTGCGCCGCCGCTATTGACGCAATGCCGCAGAATATAGCCGTCGCTATAAATTGTTTAATCAGAATATTTCTCATAATTCTATATCCCTCATTGAATTACAGTTGCCCGGCAACCTATCTCAAATAATCTCCAAGACGGTTCTTTGTCTTGACAAGTTCATTCCTCAATGCTTCCGGCATCTCTTCGCCTGATTTCAGGTACGCGTCGATTCCGTCCACGATGTCCTTCCTGTTCCACGCCCTGATGAACCAGCCGAGGACTTCTGCGCACTGGACACGGGCGTTCTCGACTTCTCCGGAATCACGTACGATTGCAAGCAAGCTTTCAGCATACTGAGGATAAGGCTGGTTACGCATACCGCTGATATAGAATTTACGGTATCCGTTATTCTTGTCTCCAATGATTTTACCTGTCGAAGATTCTATGGAGAATGCAGCTCTGAAGCAATTTTCAGCTTTCTTGTGGAAAAGTTCCCTGTCATAAATCCAGTCTGCCTCTGCAAATTTTTTCTCGAATTCTTTAAGGAATAGGCTATCCGGGAAATGGGCGCATACAAATCCCACGTTATGAGCCACGCGAAGGGAATTGTAATCACGCATATAGAGGTCAGCCAGCTCGGCAGCCATTTCCGGAGTGCCGACTTTGCCCATGAAGAATGCGGACTTCCTGCGAATGAACTCGTAAGGGTCGTCGGCACCGTCTTTCAGGACTTTCTCATAATTGCCGTCATTGTAATGTTCCAGAAGGTGAAGGCATTGCAGACGGAGCATATATTCGTCACTCTCTTTCCAAGTCTTCAGGAGAAGCGGCGACAAGTCATTGTAATTCAATGCATAGAGTTTGTGCAATGCAAGTCCTCTGATGTCGCAAGGATATTTAGGCGAGGTGAATTTCAGCCAATATTTGCAATTCGTATTATGCAAATCAGGGCGAAAGGCATCCTCAGAAGCCGTAAAGTGGAACGTAGGGTCGCCTAAAATATGCGATTCCAGAATATTGACCTGCTGCATCCATTCTCCCACACGATAGCCTTCGGTGAGCATTCCCATAAGATCGGATGAAGACTTGTCCTGCAGGACATTGACGGAGTTTCCGATGCCGACAAGAGCATTGCCCTCGGAGAGGATATAACGCGATGCAATGCTGTCATCCTCACGGAAATCACCATTGTAGCAGGCATCGAAAATCGTCATCCTGACATTCGGTTTCGCTGCCGCAATGTCATCCAGCATAATGCCGGTCGCCGCATCATAAAGCGAGTCCTCCGCCTCGGTTTTCGGATTATTCCAATCCTCGACCCAATCGCGGGTGATGCCATATTTCTTTACAATGTCTTCGATTACGCTTTCCGCATCCTTGCCACGGCTCACCGCGGTCCGGATTCTCTGGCGCATGCGATACTTGGCATCGTAATAGTAAGCGTCGGTTTCATTGGCACGTGGAGTTTCTGTAACGTATTGTCTTTCAGGGACTCCATGTTCATGGAAAAGAGCAAGATCCAGGTCATTCCGGGCAATTTCGCCGAGAAGTGTACTCTTCACGTCCGGATACATTGCATAGAACAGGAACTTCGCGCCGTCAGAGCCGTTGTCAAATGCCGCAGGCATCTGTTCCTTCAGAGTAATAGTTTCATCTTTCCACGCAGCGAGACTATTTGAGAATGAGCCGCTTCCGCAATATGACATCAGGTGGTCCAGCGGATTGTCCTGTGATTTGGCAGCCGTAGCTTTGAGCAGGTAGCGTGAAATCTCGCCATATTTGTCACCTCTCTTTTCCGATGATTTGATTCGTCCGGTATAGACGTCACAACTGATGTGTTGCGGCGACTCTGCGGCAAGATTGTAGTAAAAGAAATTCCTTTCCACACTGTCGCGCCCGAGGAAATCAAACTTCAGGTCGAAGTCATCATAGAATCTGTCGGATGGAACGGAAGAATCCCTCATCGGCAATGTCTCATCCATCTTGAATGCAGAAGTGAGGTGCTGGGCACCGCGGATCATTGCGATCGGGACATCGCCGATGAATACCGCGCCTTCCAGTGCTCTCATCTTATGATAGAGCATCAGGCTGTCTTTCAATTCATCCGGATTCGTCCAATTCCTGGACACCACGAACGCATCAAGTCCATCTGCACAGACGGCCGAGCGATAAGTTTCTATCGCCGCCTTGCAGTTGTTAAATGTCTGAGGGTCAGTGACAATCGCGAATGAATGTGTCTGGGCAGTCATTGTAGCTGCCGTAAAGACGGCTACTGCCGTCAATAAAGTTTTATATGACATCTAAACCCTTAAATATTAATAGTGTGATTCCTATTGTTTGGTTATCAGTTATTCAGGAATATCTGTTTCTAGAACAGGATTCCGAAAGTTGCAGAACAGAGAATTCTATCCTTGTCCAGGTCCAAAGCTCTTATGTATGAGGCTTTCGCGCCCAATACCCAGTTAACTCGCTTGCCTGAAGAAACAGTCCAGTCGACTCTGCCGCCTGCCTTTAAGTAACTTGCATTCAGCCAGTCACTTTGGTCATTCATCATAGCTACGGGAGCAGGATATACCTTTGCGCTGAGGCAAGTGTAGCCATCGCCCAATCCTACTGCGTATCCGGCATGGAGACCGACGAGAAGAGATGACTTCCTTATCTTGAAATGCTTGTCGGCAAGTACTCCGCCATAAATCCTCATAGCGTCAGATGTGGATGCCGGTGAAAGATAGCTCTGGTTGAACATCTCGAATCTGGCTTCTCCGCCGACCTTCCAGCTATAGCCCTTAGGATCTGAGGCACCGAAAAGATGGTCGTAACCGATGGTGGCATTGATTCCCGTAAAAGTGGTCATTTCATTTTCATTGAGAACCATCCATTCCTGCTGATAGGCTGTCGTATTCAGTTTCTGGACATATTCAATACCATCTGTAAGGCTGCACAATACATTGAGTGCCAGTTTATTGGACTTATTCTTACCGAAAAACCATGCAGCATCGAATGTAATGTCGTTTTCTTTGATGGAGCCAAGCCGCTTCGGCAGTTTAGGATTCTCTCTCCCCATGGTGGTACGATGTTCGAATCCGGCTTCGATGAACAGACTTTCGCCCAACGAGTACTGAAGCGCTCCGCCATATCTGTTCGTACGGTAAATATGAGTCTTCATACCATCGTTTCCACCGACCTTGTTCTGGGTACTTTCTCCAAGACCGCGATGCTGCCACACCTTAGGATCAGCCCAATTGTTGTTATTCGATACCGTAGCGCGTTCAAAACCATTGGTATAGGTTCCGCTAAGTCCAAGCAGGCTCTGTCCCAGACGCACTGCCACAGACGGAGTGACTTTAATGCCGTACTTGTATGTTTCGCCTCGCGGGTCAAGCTGCTTAGCTCCGACTTTTGTGGTGTAGTCCACTTTCACGCCGAAAGACACCATGTTCCACAGAACAGGAGATGACAATCCTGCATTGAGCAGATATTCCTGCTTGTTCCAACCGCTGGATTTGTCATCAACCGGATAGTACGGCATATTGTCCTCCAGTTCGTACATCAGCACGTTATAGAGGGCATCATGTTCGAAGATGTTTCTGAAAGAGAATCCGCCCGTTGTCAGGAATTTGCCTATATATGCGGCACCTGACGTACCCACAGAAATCTCCGAACCGCTTTTGCCTGTACCTATCTTACGATATTCACCAAAGCCTCCATCATAATTGATATTCAGCGTACTGAATATTCCGTATGGTTTGAATGCGAGACCTGCAGCAGAAGAGCTGCCGTACCAAAGAGAATTTCTGATGGCGGTCTCTTGCAGAACTGTATTTCTCGGGGTTCCCGAAGGCTCGGCAGCCTGGGCCGAAATAACGCCCAGACTGACAAGCATTGCGGAAATTGCTATAATTCTCTTCATTTCGAATTGTTGATTTTACTTATTTATCCAAGTGTTCCAAGAAGGGACTTTGGCGCCATATCTTCTGACCTGCGGGTCCTTCTTGACTTCGAAGTCATTGGAAGTATTGTTGGTGTCCTGATAAACGTTCGTGCCGTCAGAACGGGTCTCCTTGATTTTTCTTGCAATACTTTCACCAACGTAAGAACCTGAACACCAGATTGCTCCTGCATCAAGGGCTGTAGGCAGTCCCAATACACTCATTCCGGATTCATTGTTGACAGCCTGAACAGCATCAATCACGTCGCTGATTGCAATTTCTCTTGCAGTTCCCTGGTAGTCAGCATTTGTAGCAGTGATGAAATCTTCATTTTTAAGAGGCTTTGATGGCTTGAAGAGTACATACCTTGAGCCATCGGTAGATGTAAGCCACTGCGGCATTGCATATCCAGCCTGAACAACCTTCTTCATATTGATAGCTAGATTGTCAGTCAAAAGGATTCCGTTGAAAGTTGTCTCTTTTTCGATGGCCTCGAATTCCGCTCCTGTCAAATCTACAGGTGAAAGGCCTTTCGAAAGATTCTCGGCCTTATGGTTGGTGGCCCACTGTGCGATTACAAATGACTCTCCCGGCTGAACAGGGTAAGTCTTACCATCACCTGGAAGCTGCCATATTACCCTTGCGAACACATACTGATCAGCATTCGGAATCGGCCACTCGTAAATGACTGATTTGTCGATATTTGCAAAAACTGTCTCTGCAATGCAAAGGCCATCGGCATAAACGACTTCCGTACTATTATTGTAAATCTCATAGAATTGGTCACGGAAATAGAAATTAGCCGGATCAACTCCTGTGTAATAAATCTCTTTGAATACGAGAGCCGCCTCTTTTACAGCATCCACTTTTACTACCACTTCTGCTCCATCGGCAATCAAACTTACATTGCTTTCAGAGCCGGCGAGGGTATATGTAAAACCGCCTTGATTCTGAGAAGCGCTTACTGTCACTGTATATACTCCCGGAATAATGCCGACAGCAGTAGCAATGCCGTTTTCTGTCGTGGTCTCAATTACTGATCCTGTCGCGAAGTTTGAAATCTTCACGCCGTAACTCTCCGGAGACGGAATGCCTGCTGCTACGAGTTTAGTCTCATCAACCTTTACGTTTATGCTGATTGTCTTAGTGCCGGTCTTCTGACAACCCACCATCGCCAGAACCGCAAGTACCATTAAGGTGATTACTGAATGTTTCATAACTCAAATATTTTAAGATAAATAATTACTTGATTGATACCTTGAACTCAAATCCGAAAAAGATCGGTATTCCAAGTTCTCCATATTCGCCGGTCTGCTTCGACTTATAGAGCGGACGGCTGTTGAACATATTGTTCACATAGAATGACGCAGTGAATATATTGCCGATTTCCTTGCTCACATTGAGATTGAAGAGCATTGTCGGGAAATATCTTTCGGCTATGAACCTGTTGTCATTGCGAGTCTGGAACATGTAAGAGAATTCCGGGTCGTCCTTCTTGGACGGATCGAAATCATATACCTTTCCATCCTTGCGGGAAATGTACTTGATGAACATGGTGTCATTGCGGTATTCTGTCCAGTACTTGCTGTACCAGTTCATCTGTCCTGTGAGCGTCACGGCAAGTCCGACCTGCGGAATGTTGTGAGTGATTCGGAGAGTGGTATTCAACTGCTCGGCATAGCTCGTGGAGAGTTCCGGTTCATAAATACCGATGTTCTTTTCAGGTGTCCCAACATTTTCTCTCGTTCCGAAAGAATACCCCTCGTTCGTATTCGAGCTGCGCATCCATGCTCCATTGATATAGAAGGAAGTACGGATAGCATCAAATCTTCCGAGATCGATTTCATATTCAATTCCTCTGTTGGTGGACTTGATGTTGTTCAGCGGTTTATAGACTGTATAGAAGAGGTCGTATTCCGCACCTTTCTTCAATACAGGCCGCTGTCCTGGATCTTTGTGGTCCACGTCATAGGTCATCGCATGATACCATTTGAAAGAGCTGAGGTCCAATCCATAATTGTAGCCATTGTCCATTCTCTCGTCATAAGCGGTGACGCTGATGCGGTAATGACCACCGAAATTGAAGTCCATACCGACTTCAGCCTTGCGGTTCACAGCGATTTCCAGGTCCTTGTTCACAGCATCGTATATATCGGTCTTCGCTATGAGAAGTTGCTCATTTTCAGGCAAATCTGCGTGCATTCCGTTGTAAAGGATATAGTCGTGGTATGACTTGTTCGGATAGAGGTAGTACGAGGTCGGAGCCTTCGATGTCAGACCATATCCGCCGCGAAGCGTCATCCAAGGGAAGATGTCGATGGAAGCATTGATTCGAGGTGCTACTGAATTATGCCCATTGACATTGTCATAACGGACGCCGACCACGATATTCAATTCCCGCTTTGCGAATTTCCAGTTGAAGTAGTTCTCGGCATAGAGACCCAACTGGTTGATGAACGGAATATCAGAATAAGGCCTTGCACGATAACCGGATTCAGCATTGCCGATATTCCTGTAAGGAGGGTAATCGTCGTCATAGACTGAACCTTTGCCGAGGTTGCCGTCGGTCTTGAAGTCCGCTCCGATCAGCAGTCTCTCGTTCACGGCTCCCCATGTATGAGCGAAATCGGCATTCAATTTCACGAAAGCATTGACTTCCTTGCCATAGATATCATATTGATAGAAATAGCTGTACGGCAGGACCACGCCTTTTACCGAACTGTTAGCCGGTACGTTGGTAATGATATTTCCATCCGCATCTTTAATCTGCGCTCCGGCAATGTTGCTGTATATTTCGCCGTCTGTCATTGACTTGGCATAGAGATTCAGCGCATTGGTGGCCGTGCTTTCATAATGGGATTTCTTGTCGTTAAGGCTTCCCGAAGCCAGCCAGTTGATGCTGCGCAGCCAGTTTCCATTGATGGATGCTCGGCCGTTGGTATTGAACGCGACTCCTATGTCATTGGCATAGGACTGGGTCCTGGATGAAGCATCATCAGGATTTAGCTTACTGCGGTCGCGTCCATAATTCATTGACAATGACGTAGTTTCATTGACCAATTCCCCTATTCGCACGGTCCAGAGGGCCTTGGCACTCGCACGCTGGTAGAATGCGTGGTTCTTGGTCAGGGAGTTCTTGCTATACGCGTAGTCGCCAGAGATATTCAGGTCACCCGCCTTCTTTCCGAGCGAAAATCCTTTACCCGCCGAAGCCTGATAGATGTTCGGATTGGTCTTGAAACGGATCATGAGCGGAGATTTTCCGGCCCTGGATTTCACCAGCACCGCACCTGATGTGAGATCGCCATATTCTGCCGACGGGATACCTCTGATGACTTCGATGGATTCAATGTTATCCGTCGAAAGTGCCCTCACGTCCATGCCTCGCGCTGGTGTGCCGGAACGGCTGTCATCTCCCGAACTTCCGCCTACTACCGGGCTGAGTGTCTGGAGGTTGGCATTATTGGACATCGGTGCGCCATCGACAATGACGGCTGTTCCGAGGCTGTTCATCACTGATGCAGAATTGGCTGATTCGCCCGGAACGATAGGACGTGCAGTTCTGATGGTAATCGATTGAGAGCTGGACAAATCCGGATTCGACACGGATACTCCCGGAAGCAATGCCATGGCATCTGCCAAGGAACTGGTCTGCATGTGGTCCATCGCCTGCCTGGAGATATTGGACGCAGTACTGCTTCCTGCCTTGTTTCCAGTGGCCACGACCACGACGTCGCTCAATCTGAATGAGGTTTCCTTAAGCGCCAATTTCAATTTCACGTTCTCTCCTGCCTTGGCTGTAAACGTGGTGTCTTTCTGTTCCATGCCATAGAACTGCACACTGACGGTGACAGTACCGGCCGGCACGTCTTTAAGAGAGAATACACCTTTTTCGTCAGTCATTGTATAGAGCTGTGACGGTGTTACCAAAACCGACGCGAAGTCGACTGGAGAGCCGTTCGCAGCGGAAACGACCTCTCCTTGAATAGCGAAAGTTTTCTTGGGAGCGGCAGCCTCAACTGACAGGCTGAAACAGGCAGCAACAGCGAGAGTTGCAATCGAAATAAACCTACATTTATCCATGTCCGAAATTATACTAAATGCACTTTTCCATCAAATTAAAATATCCATCCGCCTCTTTTTCGATACCCTATTTCACAAATGTATCATTATAATTCAAAATAACAAATACCAAGAAATAACTATTGCAAAAATCGCTATCTTTGCAACTTGAAACAATAGAACCTGTAGAGAGTTATGGCAGAGAGCAATTTTATTGATTACGTCAAGATATATTGTGCTTCGGGACATGGTGGAGCCGGGTCGGTGCATCTGCATCGCGCCAAGTATGTGCCTAAGGGAGGACCGGACGGAGGAGACGGCGGAAGAGGCGGACATATCATATTGAGGGCGAATCCACAATTCTGGACATTGATCCATCTGAAATATAAGAAATTCATCAAGGCGGAAAACGGAGAACATGGCGGAGCGGCGCTTTGCAAGGGTAAACAGGGCAAAGACATTATCCTGGACGTGCCTGTGGGAACCGTCGTGAAGGACGGAGAAACCGGAGAGGTGCTGTTCGACATGATGGAACCAGGCGAGGAGAAGATTCTCTGCAAGGGAGGACGAGGCGGACTGGGAAACAACAATTTCAAGTCGGCAACGCAACAGACCCCGAGATACGCACAGCCTGGAGAAGACGGACAGGAAGGATGGTTTGTCCTTGAGCTGAAAGTACTTGCGGACGTGGGACTCGTCGGATTCCCTAATGCCGGAAAATCCACATTGCTGGCAGCGATTACTTCAGCCAAGCCTAAGATTGCAAACTACGCATTCACCACATTGGAGCCAAACCTCGGAATCGTGAGATACCATGACGACAAATCATTTGTCATGGCCGACATACCGGGAATCATCGAGGGCGCGCATGAAGGTAAAGGCATAGGACTCAGGTTCTTACGCCACATTGAGCGCAACTCCGTACTGCTTTTCATGGTATCGGCAGAAGAAAAAAACATTGAAAAGGGATATGAAGTTCTGCTGAACGAGCTGAAGATGTACAACCCTGAACTTCTCGACAAGGACAGAGTCCTGGCGGTGACCAAATGCGACCTCATCGACGAGAAGGCAGAGAAAAAGATACGGAAGACTCTTCCGGCGGACGTGCCGACAGTTTTCATTTCATCAGTTACAGGAGAAAATCTCCCGGAACTGAAAGACGAACTCTGGAAAGCATTGAACACTGACATTTAACGGATTATGCATTTCTGGGACATATTGCACAGATGGGATCAGATCCTGACATTGTTCATCAACAGTTTCCACATTCCGGCGACTGACCAGTTCATGATGTTCATGTCGGACAGGGACGTCTGGTTCCCGCTCTATGCCATCATCGCATTCTTCCTTTTCAAACGGCTCGGCTGGAAAAAAGGAGTAATCGCGATTCTATGCATGGTACTGACTTTGGTTCTATGCGACCAGACCTCCAACCTTCTGAAATACAGCGTGGCGCGATTACGTCCATGCTACAGCAGCCAGATGCTGTTCGGCGGACTGCATGTCCTGGAAAACAGAGGCAGTTTCTTCGGATTCTTCTCGGCACACGCCGCCAACGCGTTCGGACTGGCAATGTGCTCCTCAGTTTTGTTCCGCTACGACAAGAAGCACACCTACAAAGCATTCATTATCATGATATTCACCTGGGCGGCATTGCTGTCCTTCAGCAGGATTTTCGTCGGGAAGCATTACTTCGGAGACATCACGGTGGGCGCCATGATAGGATGCATCTACGGATTGATTGTCGCAATGTCAGCCAGATGGTTGTTCGCCAGATTCATCGACCGCAAAAAAATCCCGTCACCTGAAGAGGCGGCGGGAAACAAAATTTCTTGACGGTTCAGATTACAATTCCGGCACAGTCTTCTCCATCCTCATCGAATGTGAACCTTTGATCAGAATCGTATATCCGGCAAGTTTGATTTCGGAAAGATGAGCTGCCAGTTCATCTGACGATGCAAACCAGTAAATACGTCTTCCTATCACCTCTTCCGGGATAGCTTCCAATGACTTTCCGAACTCTTTTCCAACAAGGAATATCTTATCTACTTCGTTGTCTATCAAGAGTTTCAATATAACATCATGTTCTTCTGCGGAACTATCACCCAACTCTCCCATATCACCAATCATCACCGCTTTAGCAGGAGCTGACATGCTGAAGAAATTGGCCAATGACGCCCTCATGCTGGAAGGATTGGCATTGTACGCATCCACTATCAGGACATTGCGGTCAGTCTTGACCATCTGCGAACGGCTGTTGGAAGGAACATACTCGGCAATCTTGGCAATCGCATCTTCTTCAGGGACTTCGAAGAACTTTCCGATACATATTGCAGCCAGGGCATTGGCAGCATTATATGCGCCTACAAGCTTGGTTTCCAGCACTTTGCCATCATTCATCCTAATACGGAGATATGGGTTTTCAGGCGTAGTTTCCAACACTTGGCAGCCATCGGTCACAAGACCGTAAGGCACGATGGAAAGGCCGGCACGCTGCGAACACATTGACCTGAGAACCGGATCATCCTCATTGACGAAAACCGCCCGCCCGTGGGCATTGACATAATCATAAAGCTGGCCCTTGGCGCGCTGGACACCTTCGAAACTGCCGAAGCCGAGCAGGTGCGCCTTGCCGACGTTGGTGATGATGCCGTAGTCGGGCTCGCAGACTTGCACCAGCTTCGCAATGTCGTCGGGATGGTTCGCGCCCATCTCAATGACAGCCAGCTGGGTAGCAGGCGTTATCTTCAGCAGGGAAAGAGGCACCCCGATGTCATTGTTGAAATTACCTTCGGTGGCAATGACATTGTACTTGGCGGAAAGCACGGTACGGATAAGTTCCTTGGTCGTGGTCTTGCCGTTGGTCCCGGTAATACCGATTACCGTAAGATGCTCATCTCCAAGCACATGCTCCCTATGATAGCGGGCCAGGTCCTGCAATGTCCGAAGCGTGTCCGGAACAGGAATGATGCGGCTGCGGCCTTCTGCGCCGATGTATTCCGACACATGTGAAGCTATAGGCGCAGATTCATTGACAACGGCGTATGCAGCTCCAGCATCCAACGCTTTGGAAGCATACTCGTTGCCGTCGAAATTCTCGCCTTTAAGCGCGAAGAAAAGTTCACCGCCACGGATGGTGCGGCTGTCAGTGGTAACAGTTCCACACTTGCAGAATATTGAATATAATTCTTTGATTTCCATTATTTTACACCTGTACTTCCAAATCCGCCCTCTCCCCTTTCGGTTTCGTCAAGGACTTCAACTTCCGACCACTCCACATGCTCGTGTTTGGCTACCACAAGCTGGGCAATGCGTTCTCCGGGTTCTATAACAAACGGAGTATCAGATAGATTCACAAGCAGAATCTTGAGTTCGCCACGATAATCCGCGTCAATTGTGCCCGGCGAATTGAGGACCGTGATACCATGTTTCACGGCCAGGCCGCTTCTCGGACGTGCCTGACACTCATATCCTTCCGGCAATGCAATATAAAGTCCGGTAGGAATGAGCATGCGCTGTAACGGATTCAGTGTCAGCGGTTCCTTGAGATTCGCGCGGATATCCATCCCTGCAGAGAGCGGAGTCGCATACGCAGGGGACGGATTCGAAGATTTATTGACAATTTTTACTTGCATTATTTTTCGAGTATTTCTTTGTCGTCGTGCGGGAGGACAAGGTTCAAGATGACGCCTACGATGGATGCGAGGCCGATGCCGGCCAATGAGAACGAGCCGAAATCAATCACCGCGCCGCCGATTCCTATCGTAAGAATCAATGATGATATGATGAGGTTGCGGGTGGAACCCATGTTCAATCTGGATTCAATCATATTGCTGATGCCGACTGATGCGATGGAACCGAACAGAAGGAGCATGATGCCTCCGAGAACGGCCTGCGGAATTGTCTGGATCACAGCGCCTACCTTGCCGATAAGTGCCAGCACCACGGCAGAAACGCCTGCAATGCGGAGTACGGAAGGATCTGTTACTTTAGTAAGTGACACTGCACCGGTCACTTCTGAATACGTAGTAATAGGCGCGCCACCGAGGAATGCTGCCAGGCAGCAGGAAAGACCGTCACCGAGCAACGTGCGGTGAAGTCCCGGATCTTTCACGAAATCCTTGCCTGCAATCGAGCTTATGGCATACATATCTCCGACATGTTCAATGATTGGCGCTATGGCTACCGGGGCCATGAAAAGTATTGCCTGCCAGGAGAATGACATATGCGCGAGTTTAGGAATGGCGAACCACGAAGCCTCTGCCACAGGCGAAAAATCCATTGCTCCCCTGAAGAAAATGACAGACACGATATATCCGGCTACTGCACCGAAAACTACAGGGATGAGTTTCACGATTCCCTTGCCCCAGATGGAGGCTGCAACGGCTACGGCGAGCGATACCAGTGCCAGAATCCAGTTGGTTTTCGCCATGTTCACGCCGGAACTTGCAAGTGAAAGACCGATGAGGACAATCACTGGTCCAATGACGATCGGAGGGAAAAGTTTCTTGATGAATCCGATACCGAATGACTTGACCAGCAAGCTCATAAGGACGTAGACAAGGCCGACGGAAACAAGTCCGCAGAACATGCCGGCCATGCCGTAAAGCTCAGTGGCCTTGATGATTGGAGCGATGAACGCAAAGCTGCTGCCCAGATAGATAGGCACCTTTCCGCCAGTCACCAGATGAAAGAGAAGGGTTCCGAGACCGGCTGCAAGCAATGCGATTGCAGGGTCAAGGTGACAAAGAATCGGTACCAGGACAGTGGAGCCGAAAGCCACGAACATGAATTGCACACCCACAATGGTGCGCTTCACAGGGGATAATGTGTGTTCTGCCATATAAACTGATATTGGTTAAATTTATTTCGGTGCAATCTTATACAATACTCCCGTAATCACCGCAAAAATCATGTTTGGCAGCCAGATGGCAAGCCATGGCGGCATGACACCCGTATACACGAACATTTGGCTGAAGCGCATGAAAAGAATATATGAGAAACTCAGCGCGATTCCTGTCGCGAGGTTCCATCCGATTCCTCCGCGCTTCTTTCTGGAGGAGAGGGATACGCCCATGATTGTCAATATGAAAGCAGAAAATGGCAGGGAGAATCTGGTATGTTTCTCTATCAATGAATATTTCACATTGGGGTCTCCCCTGAGCTTCTGCGTCTCTATAAGTGCTTCCAATTCTTCATAAGGCAGGTCTTCCACGGTGTTCTTCTTGCGGAAGAAGTCCGTGACCGTGAGGCTGATGACGGTGTCAAGCTGGTCGCCGCACTTCACAATGTCCTCCATACCTCCTTCGTTGTAATCCCGGATGAAATATTTTCTCAATTTCCATCCGCCCAACGTGCTGTCCCACACGGCTCTTTCAGCGGAAAGCTTGGAAACCAACTGGTTGTCCTTTATGGTTTCAAGCGTGAACTTGTATGCCGTGTTGTTGTATTTGCTGAATTGTTCCACGTAAACGAACTCGCCGGGCGCTATCTGATAATGGATATTGCGTTCCGATGCCTGCGCTCTCTTTTTAGTGTATTTCGCCTCGAATACATGCCGTTCGGCATTGGCCCGCGGAATCACAATCAAATTGAGTCCCAGCGACAAAAGGGCAATGATGGTCGCAGAAAATATATAGGGCAACATCATCCTGTGGAAACTGATGCCGCATGACAGTATCGCAATAATCTCGGAATTCGCCGCCATTCGCGACGTGAAGAATATGACCGTAATGAACACGAACAGAGGGCTGAACATATTCATGAAATACGGTATAAAATTCACGTAGTAGCTGAAGACAATTTCATTCAACGGGGCTTGTTTCGACACGAAATCATCGATTTTTTCACTGATGTCGAAGATGATGACGATTCCGATTATCAGCAGGATCGCGATAAAGAATGTCATCATGAATTTCGTAATGATGTATCTGTCAAGTCTTTTCGGAAACATTGCCATCAACAGCTTTAAAGTCTTGTCATTATACGTTTAACCGTGGCATCTTTCCATGACTTGAAGTCGCCTGCAAGTATGTGTGCCCTGGCATGGCGGACCAGATCCAGATAAAACGCCAGGTTGTGCTCACTGGCAATCATCGCCGCGAACATCTCACCGGCAATGAAAAGATGACGCAGATATGCTTTCGTATATGTCCTGTCCACAAAGGATGCGCCCTCCGGGTCAATGAGAGAAAAGTCGTTCTCCCACTTCTTGTTGCGCATATTCATGATACCGTTCCAAGTGAACAGCATGCCGTTGCGTCCGTTTCTGGTCGGCATCACGCAGTCGAACATATCCACACCGCGTGCAATTCCTTCCAGAAGATTGGCAGGAGTGCCGACACCCATGAGGTAACGCGGCTTGTCATCCGGCAATATCGGACAGACGAGTTCAAGCATTTCGTACATCTTTTCCGTAGGCTCCCCTACCGCGAGTCCGCCGATGGCATATCCTTCCCTGTCGAACGAAACCGCATGTTCCACAGCCATCTTCCTCAGATCAGGGTAAACGCAGCCCTGTATAATCGGGAAAACGGTCTGGCTGTATCCGTAAAGCGGTTCAGTCTCATCGAATCGCTTCAAATATCTCTCCAGCCAAGACTGCGTCATTTTCAATGATTTCTTGGCATAGTTGTAGTCGGCGTCTCCCGGGCAGCATTCGTCCAGGGCCATCATGATATCCGCTCCGATAATACGCTGTGTATCAACATTGTTCTCGGGCGTGAAAGTATGTCTGGAACCATCAATGTGGGAGGAGAACGTGCATCCGTCAGGAGTCAGCTTACGGATTCCCGTCAATGAAAATACCTGGAAACCGCCGCTGTCGGTAAGGATAGGCCTGTCCCAGGAGATGAACTTATGCAGTCCGCCGGCAGCCTTGAGCGTATCAAGTCCCGGACGGAGATAAAGATGATAAGTATTGCCCAGAATTATCTGTGCCTGAATATCTTCCTTGAGATCTCTATGGTATACGCCTTTCACTGAGCCGACCGTGCCGACCGGCATGAAAATAGGTGTTTCTATCTGACCGTGGTCAGTCGTTATCACGCCGCATCTGGCTGACGACTGGGGGTCGGTTGCTGTCTTGACAAATTTCATTAAGAAACCGGTATTTTTAAGTTTCAATCTCCAAAGATAGCAAAATTACGCCAAAAACTTGTACATTTGCATAATTTCGCTTTTGAAACGGTTTGATATTTTAAACAAAAACAATACTAGAATGAATAACAACGGCATCAGCACCAGGCTGATAATCATGAACTTCCTCCAGTATGCCATCTGGGGTGCCTACCTCACGTCGATGGGCAGCTACCTCTACAGCATCGGACTAGGACCGAAAATCGGTATCTTCTATGCCATGCAGGGCATCGTTTCCATTTTCATGCCTGCAATCATAGGTATCATCGCAGACAAGTTCATCCAGGCGCAGAAGGTTCTCAGCATCTGCCACGGTATCGCGGGCATTGCGATGATTGCCGCCGGATACTATGGCTTTACCGCCGGCAACAATGTAGATTTCGCCACATTGTTCTCCATCTACTCGATAAGCGTCGCCTTCTACATGCCGACGATTGCATTGTCCAATTCCGTAGCTTATTCCGGACTGGAAAAATATGGAATGGACACGGTGAAAGCCTTTCCGCCTATCAGGGTGTTCGGAACAGTCGGATTCATCTGCAGCATGTTGTTCGTAAACTTCATGACCATAGATGGCGTACAGTTCCAGCAGTCTTATAACCAGTTCATTACATCCGGTATTCTCGGCATTCTCCTTTGCATATACGCACTCACTCTGCCAGGTTGTCCGGTAGACCACAGCGGCACCAAATCCACCTCACTCGTGGATGTTTTCGGACTTCGCGCGTTCTCGCTCTTCAAGAAAAAGGACATGGCGATTTTCTTCATCTTCTCAATGCTGCTCGGCGTTTCGCTCCAGATTACAAACGGATTCGCGAACCCGTTCATCACTCATTTCAAGGAGATTCCGGAATATGCCGATACCTGGGGAGCACAGAATGCCAATGCCCTTATTTCCCTGTCACAGATTTCCGAAACGCTCTGCATTCTCCTGATTCCTTTCGCAATGAAATTCTTCGGAATCAAGAAGGTGATGCTCATCGCCATGTTCGCATGGGTATTCCGTTTCGGTCTGTTCGGTGCCGGCAATCCTGGCGCAGGCGTATGGATGTTCGTTCTTTCATGCCTCGTCTACGGTGTGGCATTCGACTTCTTCAACATCTCCGGTTCGCTCTATGTGAACATGAAGACCGATGAGAAGATCCGTTCCAGCGCACAGGGACTTTTCATGTTGATGACCAATGGTATAGGTGCGACGATCGGAACTCTCGGAGCTCAGGAAATCGTGAACAAGTTCGTCAACAATGCAGCCGAGCCGTCATGGAGCACAGCATGGTACATCTTCGCTGCCTATGCCCTCGTGGTCGGCGTCCTGTTCGCCATCCTGTTCAAGGATCCTAAGAAGCAAGGCATTGAGGCTTAAAGCCTTCAGACATATTTCATTTGGAAAACTTGGGTTCTATACGAGCCCAAGTTTTTTCATCAATGCCTGTGAATCCGGTTCATGTCCGCGGAAGTTCCGGTAAAGCACAGCAGGGTCCACCGAATCACCTTTGGAAAGAATCTCACGCCTGAACGATTCTGCGGTCTCCCTGTCAAAGATTCCTTTTTCCTGGAACAACGCAAATGCATCAGCTTCAAGAACTTCAGCCCATTTATATGAATAATATCCGGCAGAATATCCACCTGAAAAAATATGTCCGAAGGATGTCGATACGGCAGTTCCCGGATAATGCGGAAGCACGCGATAACCCTCCAATGCGGAATTTTCGAAATCAAGTGTATCTTCTTTCGGCTCCGCCTTCAATGTATGCCAGGCCATGTCGAGTTCTCCGAAGTCCAGCTGTCTGACCTGATAATATCCCGCCAGATAATTCTTCGCATTGACAATTCTGGTTATCAGCGACTTGGGGATAACCTCTCCAGTCCTGTAGTCCTTGGCGAATGATTCCAGGTATTCCGGTTCGAACGCCCAGTTCTCCATGATTTGCGAAGGCAGTTCCACGAAATCCCTGGCGACATTGGTCCCGCACAATGACGGATACCTGCCCTCCGCGAACATGCCGTGAAGCGAGTGTCCGAATTCGTGAAGAAACGTGATCAGTTCATCATGCGTAAGAAGTGACGGAGCATTTTCCGTAGGCTTGCTGAAATTCATGACAATGCTGACCAACGGGCGTTCTTCCACGCCGTTTTCAATTCTCTGTCCACGGAATTCCGTCATCCAGGCACCGCCGCGTTTCGTCGCACGTGGAAAGAAGTCCGCATAGAACAAAGCCAGATGCCGGCCGTCATTGTCACGTACATCATAGACCTTTACATCTCTATGATATACAGGGATATCCGTACGCTCCTCGAAAGATATTCCATATAGTCTCCCAGCGAGTCCAAGCACAGCATCAATGCAATTTTCCAGCCGGAAATATGGCTTGAGCTGTTCATCATTGAGTGAATATTTTTCCTCTTTATACCTTTCTGCCCAATAGCTGAAATCCCAAGGCATGAGTGTATGGAAAGGAAGCCCGGACTTTTCTGCGATTTCCCTGAAGCCATGCGCAACTGCGTATTCATACACCGTTTGGACCTCCCGTTTTGCGAACGGCAATGACGGAGTCATCAGCTTTTCAAGAAAACTCATGACGGTTTCCGTGTTCTTGGCCATATTTTCTTCAAGAACATAATCCGCCCAGCAATCATAGCCGAGCAGCCGGGCGATTTCATGCCTCAACGCCGCGATCTTACGGACAATCTCCGTGTTGTCATTCTCCCCGCCTACACCCCTCGAATTATACGCGAGATACATCTGCTTGCGCAGCTGCGGGTCTTCACAATTCTGCATGAACGGGCCATAGCTCGGGCGGTCCAATGTAAACGCCCAGCCGTCAAGACCTTTCTCCTTAGCCGTCATCTTCCCAAGGTCTTTCAAATAATCCGGCAGCCCTGCAAGTTGCTGTTCATCAGTTATATGGAGAACAAACGTATTCGTAGCCGCAAGCACATTCTTGCCGAATTTCAATGAAAGCAGCGACAGTTCTTCCATATAGCCGCTGTATTTCTTCTTATCCTCATCCGACAGGTTTGCACCCTGTCTGGAGAAAGACTTGTAGGTTTCTTCCAGCAGGCGCTGCCGGTCCGTCGACAATTCCAAGTTTTCACGCTGATCATATACAGCCTTCACCTTGCTGAACAATACAGGATTCAGGGAAACGTACATTGAATATTCCGTCATCATCGGCGACACTTCTTCCGCGATCTGCTGAAGTTCGTCATCCGCATCGGCTTCCAGAATGTTGAAAAAGATATCAGAGACATGTCCGAGCGTCTTGCCGCTGTATTCGAGCGCCTCTATCGTATTGGCGAACGTAGGCAGCTCCGGAGAAGATACTATCGCATCTATTTCTGACTTGGCCTTTTTGATCGCCTCCCTGAATGCCGGAAGATAATGTTCATTACGTATCTTGTCGAACTGAGGAGCGCCATACGGCAGCCCCGATTCTGTCAAAAGTGGATTATCTGTCATAAATATATCGGTATTTCGGCTTCAAATTTACGATTTGTTTTTCACTTCTTCTACAAGCACACCTGTTCCATCGGTTCCTACCTATGGATATTATATATGCGTTCCGCAGAAATCATGAACATTATATCATAACACGAGCACTGCGTCCGGCCGGCCGTCTTGTGGAACGTAGTGACGAACTCAGGATTGTACCCGAGCAGGGACAGTTCCGCAAAGTCCACGGAAAGCCGGTTCTCATGAAGCAGCCCTGAAAGAATCTTATAGTTCTTTTCCAGCACGGACTTGACCCGCAGTTTCCTGTTTCTTATATCCTGGAAATGTCTGTTATGATACTTGTTCTTGCACGCATCACAGCAGAACTTCCTGTTGGAACGGCCATAGAATATCGCCCCGCATTCAAGGCAGGTTTCGACACCTGCAAAGTTTTTTATCAATCTGTATTCAGCCATAGCATTTCTGTTTTGCGGCCAATATGTAGAATATTTTTCACATAACATTGAAAAGGTGACTCCATTAACGAATTAAATATAAGAATTTTATGTCGATGTTACATTTTTGAAACCGGGAAGACAAATTTGCCCTACATAAAAAATAATTTTTATGTCCACATCATTTTCAGAAAAAGATAAAAATCATAAAAACAACTCGTATGATTTTTAACTTTCCTTTCAAATGCTGTTTTTTCATAATTACTTTGCCGTCGGACAATGCGGGAACGCGCGGCCTGATTGTCCGCTAAAAACCAATATAGAATATGGAACAAATCAACAAAATCGAACTGCGAGGAAACGTTGGAAACGTCAAACTCCAGACTGTCGGCAACAATGAGAACATCAGATTCTCCGTTGCTACCAATTACGCCTACAAAGACAAGGAAGGAAGGCCGGTCATCGAGACCACATGGCATAATGTTACCGCATGGAACGGTAAAGGAATGCCGGACTTTCATAAAATCGACAAGGGAGCTCTCGTCCATGTAATGGGAAGGCTCCGCACCCAGAAATTTGAAGGAAACGACGGTGTGGAGAAGCAGATATACGAGGTCCTTGCGAACAGGATAGAAATCGAGAATTGTCCCGAGGGGACCCAACCGGCCTTCGGAATATAATAATCGCTTGAAGAACAAAATCCATAAAGTTAAAGTCCTATGAAGAAACTGATCTTGCTCTTGACCATTGCAGTTGTTGTGACGGAATGTGGCATGCATAACAGAATCAGCAGCCTCAGGGATAATCATGTCTCCGCCGGCCTGGCTCTTCCCCAAGAAACGTTCATCCCATCATTGAAGAACAGACAGGAGGAGAAGGATACCATTGAGGTAAGCGAACCGGAAAACGTGCTGATAATGAATGCTGTGAAAGATGAAAACGGAGAGATGACCGCCACCGATGTCATAAGGGCCGCAATGGTTACGGCAAGGTTCAGGAATGTAGCTGAACGTCATGGGAAAGTGGACCTGAAATTCCAGGTTGTAGTCCCGGGAGAACTGCAGGACAGCAGATGGCAGCTCAGGCTCTATCCCGACATGTTCGTGATGGAGGACAGCATCAGGCTGGAACCTGTGGTCGTCACGGGAGCACAATACAGAAGGCGGCAGATGAAAGGCTATGAACAGTACCGCAAATTCCTGGATTCCATCATTTCCGATCCGGACAGCTTCATCAATATCGGTCAGCTGGAAATATTCATAAAAAGGAACATTCCAGGATTGTATAAGTTCCGGACCGATTCCTCCGCCGTTTCGGACGAAGAGTTCGCTTCCGTCTATGGAGTCACTGAACAGGCTGCCGTAGAGCACTATACGAACAAGTTCCGTTACCAGAAGAATGAACGGCGCAAATCCAGGACGGACAAGATGTATAGGAAATACGTCAAGGCGCCAATCGTAACGGAAGGCATCCGGCTGGACACCGTGATGATGACTTCGGGAGGAGACTTCATATACGACTACGTTCAGACGCTCAGCACTTGTCCGGGTCTCAGGAAAGCGGAAATAGCATTGTCCGGAGACATCATGGAATCGGGCGAGCCTATTCTGAAAATCCCGGAAAGCCAACGGCTTACGTTCTATATCAGTTCCCTCAGTTCCTTCACGGATATGAGTGAGCGGTACCTTACCAGAATCATCTCCAGAAAAGCCGAAGCGAATACTGCGTGTTATGTGGAATTCACATCAGGCAGCACGGAAATAGATCCTCAACTGGGGAACAACAATACCGAGATAGGACGAATCAAGGGTAACCTGTCCGCACTCGCATCAGACAAAGACTACGATCTGGATTCCATCATCGTGACAGCATCCTGCTCGCCGGAAGGAAGCGCAAGATTCAATCAGGCATTGTCCGAAAAAAGAGCCGCATCCATTTCATCGTATTTTACGAAATTTCTGGAGGCAAGCATTGACTCCATCAAGAAAGAAAACGGTGTAATGATGAGTCTGGACGGAGGACCGGTCCGAAAACAGGACAACGCCGATAAAATAAAATTCATATCACGGAGTTCCGGCGAGAACTGGCCAATGCTGGATTCCATGGTTGACCGGGACACGCTCCTGACTTCTGCCGAGAAGGAAAACTACTGCAAGCTGAGATTGATCGGGGACCCGGACAAGAGAGAGAATGCGATGTCGGCCATGTCATGCTACAAGTACTTGAGATCCAGTCTCTATCCAAGACTGCGGACGGTCCGTTTCGATTTCTTCCTGCACAGGAAGGGCATGATACAGGACACTGTCAGAACGACCGTTCTCGACACCGCATATATGGCCGGCGTACAGGCGATTGCAGACAGAGACTACAATAAGGCCATAGCGAAGCTCAGGCCATACCACGACTATAACTTGGCAGTCGCATATTGTGCAATGGACTATAACGCCAGCGCAATGGAAATACTCCAGTCCCTTCGGGAAACGGACAGGGTCCATTATATGAAAGCACTGCTGTACAGCCGGATGGGAGAATACCGCACTGCTGCCGACCATTACCTGACGGCATGCAGCATGAATCCATCATTTGTCCACAGGGGCAATCTTGACCCGGAAATATCAGCATTGATAGAAATGTTCGGGTTGAACAGAGAAGAATAATAATAACGCTATTTTATAAAACAAATTTTAATCATGAAAAAATCATTTGTAATGGCCGCAGCAGCGGTCAGCATGGCAGCATTTGCCATTTCCTGCAACAAATCAGAAGTTGCATCAGAAAACATCGCGGAAGAAACAGCTGAGATTTCCGTAAGAGTAAGCAGCAGCGCTTTCATAGGAAAAGCGGCACTTTCCGAGAATAACGAACAGAAAGTCAACAATGTACAGGTTTTCGTCTTCCGCGGCAACGGAGAATTGGACGCTTATGCAAGTTCAGATACGAAGGCCGATATCAAACTGAGCTGCACCACCGGGAGCAAAATCGTGAAAGCTGTCGTGAATGCACCTGACCTTTCATCCATTTCGAAGATGAAAGACCTGAACAGTTCCATCACCAGCCTCACTGACAACTCATTGACCAACTTCGTCATGACAGGAAGCGACAACATCGATCTGGATACTGACCAGACCTTGACTGTCTACGTAAGCAGAATCGCGGCGAGACTCGCCATCGAGAAAGTATCAGTGAATTTCACGTCACAGGCATATAGGAACATGGATATGAAAATCCATAGGATCTATGCCGTCAACGTGGCAGGAAACACCAGCTATGATTTGAGCGCCGCACCTACGGTCTGGCATAATCAGAAAGCATTGCAGACCGGCGCTCCAGATGCAATGCTCATGGACGACGTGGCTGATGTAAAGGTCACGGAGGAGCAGCCGTATACCACCGGTTCATACTTCTACGTATATCCTAACAAGGTATCGGAAGAGCCGCAGGACGAAGCCGCATCTGCAAGACCTACAAGAATCGTAGTGGAGACCATTCTCGGCGAAACGACATATTACTACCCTATCACGATAGGCAATATCGCCGCGAACACCAAATATACGATTTCGAACCTTACCATCACCAGGCCGGGTTCATTGGATCCCGACATTCCGGTCACAAGCAAGGAATGCTCGTTCACCATTAGTGTAAACAACTGGAGTGAGGGTCCGACAGAAAATGTAACTATCTAGTTCCTAAAGCAATATGACATTACGTACATCTTTTCTCTTGATGGCTTCAATCATCACACTATTCATGTCCTGTTCGGTAAAGGAGCCGAGAGGAAATTGCCCGTGCAGACTTACAGTAGACCTTTCGGATGCATCGGAAGAATATACGGATGTACTTGTATCGGCTTTCGACAAAGATAAACAGGCAGTGTATTGTTGTGAAACAATCGATGTCTTTCAAGAAAAACTATTCATAGAAATGCAGAAAAGCCGCATAAAAGTCATCTGTCTGCAAGGCATTGCCGTCGGGAGGATGGATGGACGTAATGTCTTTATTGATGAAGGTCATGAAGCTGACAGGCTTATGGTCAGCACTGATGATGTTGATTGCACTGGAGAAACGGCATTCAGCAAGGCATCATTCCATAAGAATTGGGCGGAACTGACCATTTCCTATGCGAACCCTGACAATTCGGAATATCCTTTCACACTGGAAGTTACAGGACAGGTAAACGGGCTTGGACTAGATACGAAGACGCCGATTGCAGGACCATTCAGATGCACGGGACGGCAACAGCCCGGGGAAAACACGTTCAAGGTCAATCTTCCGAGGCAGAGCCCTGAAGGCAACGGTCTGGTTATGAGGTTGATACGAAAAACCGACAAATCGCCGGAAAAAGAATACGATCTGTCGGAGTTCATCAATTCGTCAGGTTATGACTGGACAGCCATGGACCTTGACGATATATGTATAGGTATCGACTATGCGGGGGCATTGACCTCGATCTCCGTAATCGACTGGAAAACCGGATTCGAAACCATGATCATCATCTAACCCCTGCTGTGAAGTCCGCATTCGCGGTGATCCGGGTCCTCCCACCACCAGCGTCCTGCGCGGATATCTTCGCCAGGTTTTACGGCTCTGGTACATGGTTGGCATCCGATGCTCGGAAAGCCCTGGTTATGAAGCTTGTTGTACGGTACGCCGTTGGCTTTCACATAGTCCTTCACCTGCTGTTCCGTCCAGAGAATCAGCGGATTAAGCTTGATGACATTGTCCACGGCATCGTATTCCACCATCTGCATGGAAGCTCTGGTTACAGACTGCTCCCTACGGAGGCCGCTGATCCACACTTCCACGCCTTCAAGAGCGCGCCCGAGAGGCTCGACCTTGCGGATATTGCAGCAGAGATGCCTAAGTTCCACACTGTCGTAAAACAGGTTGATGCCATGCTTGCGCACCATTTCCTGAACTTTGTGAAAGTCAGGGAAGAAGACCTCAATCTTGATACCGTACTGCATATTGGTCCGGTCTATCAGATCATACGTTTCGGGAAATTGTCTTCCGGTATCAAGGGTGAAGATCCTGGCATCCTTCCTTATCTTCACCATCATATCGGTAATTGCCTGGTCCTCATAGCTCAAGCTTGAAGACAGGGCAGAACTTGACGGAAAAGCATTCAGGAAATATTCCAGCGCCTTTTCAGGAGACTGTCCGATGAACTCGGCGTTCTTCGCTTCAGCGAATGCCCGGCGTTCATCGACAGTCATGGTTGATAATAACTGAGACATCCAGGCCTCCTATGCTTCATCAGGAACAATCATTCCTGCACCGACCGTGTCGTTAGTGCCTTCTTCGATGAAGATAAGACTGCCCATCGTACGGTTATCCTTATAGTAATCAAATATGAGCGGATCTGCAGTCTTGATGCGTACACGAGCTATATCATTCATTATGAGCTTGTCCACGCCATATTCCTTCTCGCGGGTATTGATATCGATCTTATATTCGATTTCCTTGATGATACCGAGTGTCTGCTGTGTGGCATGACGGATGACATACTTCTTGCCCTGCTGCATCGGAGAATTTCTGAACCAGCAGACATTGAGAAGAACGTCCTGCTCCATATGAGGCTGCTTGCCGTCTACTGCGACGATCACGTCTCCACGGCTGATATCTATATCATCTGAAAGCGTAATGTCCACCGACTCGGGAGAAACGGCGGTCTCCAGTTCCTTTTCGCCAAGATAAACACCTGTAACAGAAGATGTCATCTCTGAAGGATAGACCTTTATCTTGTCACCCTTTTTGATGGAGCCTTCCGCGAGCCTTCCTGCATAGCCCCTGAAATCCGGGAACTTGTCGGAAATTGGTCTCACCACATACTGCACCGGAAGACGCATGCTGTCCTCTGATTCCACAGGCAGCTGGACAGTCTCAAGGAAATCAAGCAATGCCTTTCCAGTGTACCAAGGCATGTTCTCTGACTTGTTCACGACATTATCGCCAAGTTTCGCGGAAATAGGAATGAATGTCACATTGCCAAGCTCAATGGATGATGACATTTCCTTGTAGTCAGCCACTATCTTGTCGAACACTTCCTGCGAGAAGTCCACGAGGTCCATCTTGTTGACACATACGACAACCTCCTTGATGGCAAGCAAAGACGCTATGTATGAATGCCTTACGGTCTGCTCCATGATACCGTGGCGTGCATCCACGAGAATCACGGCGAGGTCGGCAGTAGACGCACCGGTAACCATGTTTCTGGTATACTGGATGTGGCCCGGAGTATCGGCGATGATGAATTTACGTTTCGGCGTAGCGAAATAGCGGTATGCGACATCGATAGTGATGCCCTGCTCCCTTTCCGCACGAAGGCCGTCGGTAAGAAGGGCCAGATTGACCTCCTCATTGCCACGGCTACGAGATGCCTCTTCGACAGCTTCGAGCTGATCCTCGAAAATCGACTTCGAATCATAGAGAAGCCTTCCGATCAATGTACTCTTGCCGTCATCCACGCTGCCCGCCGTCGTAAAACGGAGCAGCTGCATGTTCAGATATCCTTTAGTATTCTGAGTTTCCATTTGTTTACAAGTTTCTGATAAATAAATACTTACAGCCAACAGTACCAGTTCCCTGCATCGGGAGCCGCCTGCTCTCTACTAGAAATAACCGGCTTTCTTGCGGTCCTCCATTGCTGTCTCTGAACGTTTGTCATCAGCTCTGCCGCCACGCTCGGTCACACGTGAAGACGCGATCTCGTCGATGATATCTTCAATGCTGTGGGCATGTGACAATGTAAGTCCTGTACAGGTAATGTCACCGATTGTCCTGCAACGCACCTCTTTCTCTACGACCTCCTCTTCAGGACGGCGCATGATTACCGGCGGTTCCGCTGCAAGCCATTGGCCATCACGGAAGAACGCCTTTCTCTTATGAGTATAATACAGGCTTGGAAGTTCGATTCCCTCCTGATAGATATACTGCCATACATCCATTTCCGTCCAGTTGCTGATAGGGAACACGCGGAAATGCTCGCCAGGATTCTTCATGCCGTTGTAGATATCCCACAACTCAGGGCGCTGATTCTTCGGATTCCACTGGCCGAACTCATCACGATGAGAGAAAATACGCTCTTTCGCACGGGCCTTTTCCTCATCACGACGCGCTCCGCCACATGCGGCATCGAATTTATACTTGGCAAGAGTATCCAGAAGCGTTACCGTCTGGAGCTTGTTGCGGCTGGCATTGAAACCGGTCTCCTCTTTCACCTTTCCTTCATCGATGGAGTCCTGCACATAACCTACAATGAGGTCTGCGCCAAGCTTCTTGACCAAGTCATCCCTGTATGTCAAGGTTTCCGGGAAGTTGTGCCCTGTGTCGATGTGCACCAGCGGGAACGGAATTTTCGCCGGATAGAATGCCTTGTAAGCAAGATATGTCAATACAATCGAGTCCTTGCCGCCTGAAAACAAAATGCAAGGACGCTCGAACTGCGCTGCGACCTCCCTAAGGATGTAAATGGACTCAGCCTCAAGTTCTTTCAAATGCGTCAGATGTTCGCTCATTTTTATATTCTTTCTAATTATTATCAATCCATTACGCAATCCCTCAACTCCAAAGACTGCAAAGTTAACAAATATTTCCCTCTTCTAGCTAAATACTCCCGCCAAATACTTTTTGGTCAGCTCCTCACGCGGTTCGCCGAACACCTGTGCGGCATCACCGGTTTCAATGACTTCGCCCAGATAAAGGAACACGGCATAATCCGCGATTCTCAATGCCTGTCTCAATGTATGTGTCACCATGATGATGGAGTAATTTTCCTTTAATTTTACGAAAAGGTCCTCCACAGTCTTGCTGGAAACAGGGTCCAGGGCACTCGTAGCCTCGTCAGCCAGAATGAAATCCGGCTCCACGGCAAGACTCCTGGCGAGGCAGAGCCGCTGCTGCTGACCGATGGAAAGCCTCATGGCAGAGCTCTGCAACCTGTCTTTCACCTCTTCCCACAGGCCCACCTCGGTAAGGTATTTTTCCACGACATCATTCAACTCGGATTTCTTCGTATGCATGCCATGGATGCGGCAGCCGTAAGCCACATTGTCAAATATGGACATCGGAAGCGGACACGGACGCTGAGGCACCAGCCCCACACGACGCCTCAACTCGATGAGGTCGCTGTATTTCGCCCCGATAATATTCTGGCTTCCAATCATGATCTGCCCGTCGATTTCGACATCATCCACATTGTCAATCAATCGGTTAAGAGTCTTGAGCAATGTACTCTTGCCGCAGCCCGACGGACCTACTATACATGTTATCTTGTTCTCCGGAAATGTCAGATTTATATTCTTCAGAATAGGCCTTCCTTCGATGGAAAGATTAAGATTCCTGACTGTAAGCGGTTCTTTTTTCATATTCTGTTCCATATTCTACATGTTGTTCTTAGTGAAATGATTAGTAATCCACCGGCCTCCGAGACTGAGAATCAGCACAATGACAGTCAGCACCAGCGCCGCCGCATAAGCCCTTCCAGGGAATGGCTCCGGCATTGTTATCCAATTGAAAATAGCCAGAGGCAATGTCGCTGTAGGTGAGGACAATGAAGTCGCCACCGAGTCGGAAAAGCCGGCAGTGAACATGACCGCCGCCGCGTCGCCGATTGCTTTACCCACTGCGAGAAGCGTCGCCGTCGCCATTCCCGGCAGCACCTGTTTGACTACTACTTTCAATGTTTCCCATTTGGTCGCGCCCAGTGAAAATGCCGCATCAATCATGTCGTCAGGCACCGATTTGGAAATCTCGTCACCGCTCCTAATGAACATAGGTATAATCAGCAATGTACTGACAATGATACCGCCCAGAAGCGAAGCCCTCATGCCGACCATTACCATTATCATGAATGCAAATGCGCCATAAACGATTGAAGGAATGCCATATAGCACGTCGTACACCAGTCTCGCAACGTAAGAAAGCCAATTGGAGCGTCTGCGGTACAGGTTCATATAGAACACCACCGGGATGCTCACGACCATGGCAATCAATGTAGCCGGCGCCACCACCAGCAACGAGCCCACGATGGCATTGAGAAATCCTCCGTCATCAGCTGTATTCCAATTCTTTCCTGGAGCGCTGGAAACCATTTCCCAGGAAATCGCTCCGATACCCTTCACGAATATCGTCCAGATGATGGAAGCCACCACCAGCAGCACCACGGCCACAGCTATCCACATGAGGCCCATGAACACTTTTTCTTCGATGAATTTACTTTTAAGCTTCCCCATAATCAACTCTGTTTCTGTACTTTATATAAAATCACACGAGAAAGGACATTGAAAATTACGACAATGACCAGCAACAGCAGAGCGGCGAACATGATCGCCGATTCGTAGAGCGGCACCGATGCCATCTCGCCGTAATTGTTTCCGATCAATGCCGGCAACGTATAGAAGCCCTTGAACAATGATTGAGGAATGGCAGGAATACTGCCGCAGACCATCATCACCGCGATTGTCTCGCCCATCGCCTTGGACAATGCCAGTACGACGGCCGCAAATATTCCGGACAATGATTTTTTAAGCACTACCCGCCTGGTAGTCTGCCATTTGGTAGCTCCAAGCGACATGGATGCGTCTCTTAAATCCTGTGGCACAGCCGAGAATATTTCCACGAAAAGGCTCACCATAATAGGCAGGATCATGACGCAGAGGACCAGCGACGCCGTGAGGAGAGAATACCCGGTAACCGGAATCAGCAGCAGGATTCCCCACACGCCATAGATGACCGAAGGGAGTGCCGCAAGGATGTCCAATGCAGGATAAATGAATTTGCGCACAAATTTCTTCGAGTATTCTGTCAATGAAATCGCAGTGAGCAGCGACAACGGCAATGAAATGAGTATCGCCAGAAAGGTTACTGTCAATGTTCCTGTAATGAACGGAAGGAATCCGAATTTTTTCTGGGATGGCTTCCATTCAGAAGATGATACCAGATCCCAGAATGAGTTTTCCTGGAGAATCGGCATTGATTTTATCGTAAGTCCCGCTATCATCGCGATGAGCAGCAGCACCGAAGATATCGTCAGTATGAACATGAAAACCGAGGAAAGATTCTGTTTGTAAATCCTCCTCTTGTTCAATGATTTCTGGAAAATCGAGCCGCTGAACAATGCCAACAGACCGATTATCAGGCCGATAAACACATATACTATCGTCTGTGTATTGTTCTGCTTCAGGTTCGAAGCCTTGCTGGCATTGCGCAGAAGAGATTTGTTTTCGCTCTGCATCTTGCCGGAAATCTGCACATAGCCGGCGGGTTCATTGAAACGCTGTCCTTCTTTCAGGATGTATTTCAGGAACGCCAGGGATGCGGAGTCCTTGGGCGCGCCTTTGGAGACGAAGTAAAGATCTCTGGCAGGCGGCGTCGGAAACATGTCGGTCTCGATGGCATGGACAAGTTTTTCCTTGGTCTCGTAAAAATCCTCTTCTGGACTTATCACGCCGTCCATGTCAGAGTCGATAGGTATGACCGCGAGGCCGTCCTGCAGTCTATGTGTCTGAGGGTCATACGCATACGCCAGGTTATTGAAGCCCACACCCCATTTGTCGTTCTGCACGGCCTTGGCAATTCCGGGATCACCGAACACTGCGGTTCCGCGAAGGTCTTCTTGCTTGGCACCGAACCAGGATGCGAATGTCTGTGCCGCCCCGCATGCATCGGAACGGGTATATACACGAATCTTGTGGCGTTCGCCGTTACCCAGCAACTGTCCCCAGGTGCTGATTTCTCCTGTCACCCAGATTTTTCTGGCTTCTTCTGAAGTGAGTCCACGTTTCAACAAGATGTCCGCATAAGGATTCCTGCTGCAGAAATCCGGTATCACGGCATCGCGCCCCACGATGAATGCAACTGCGCCGGCATCTGCTTCTTCCTTATGCAGTTCACGGGAGAGCATGGCATAGTCCACCATCCCGTTCAGAACGTCAGTCATTCCTTTGCCGGCACCTCCGGCAGATATATCTATCTTTACTCCAGGGTATTTCACCTGAAAATCATTTGACCACTGCACTGCCAGAGGGTACAGGGCAAATGCCCCTGATACCGAGACCTGTCCTCCCAGATTCTCATCTCTCCCGCCGGATTTCCCCATGCCGCACGAAGCAAGGACACTCACAGCCAGAACAGCCGCAGCAGCCAATAGCGGTTTGTTCATATCGTACACGTTTTATCCGTTCCGCACATCAAATACGAAACTCAATCTACAAATATAACAATAATCTCGCCAAATCTTTTACCACTGCTTGCGCCAATCTCTATTTTCAATGTCAAAAAAAAATCAACATGACCGGAGACGAAATTTGAAATTCTGGTAAAAATTTTGTAGCAGCAGCCGTTTTATGAAAATTTGAATTTCAGATGAAGACATTTACAAAATTGCTCGCTTTGGCGGGTCTGACATTTATCACTATGGTATCTTGTAACAATATTTCAGAGTCTCAGAAGGCTGATATAGTCCTGGAGAACATCTTTTCCCGCAAATCCGTGCGCAAGTTCACTTCGGAACCTGTTTCTGACAAACAAGTGGAGACATTGCTTAAAGCAGCTATGGCCGCACCTAGCGCAATGAATTCACAGCCATGGAGATTTGTGGTGGTCAACGACAAGGAGAAATTGGCATCAATGGCGGAATTGCTTCCTTATGCAAGGCTGGACACTGCTCCGGTGGCGATTGTCGTATGCGCCGACCTTTCAGGTTATAGCAAGTTCTGGACCGATGATTGTTCCGCTGCGACAGAGAATTTATTGCTGGCAGCCGAGGCCATGGGGCTTGGTGCAGTCTGGACGGCAGCCTCTGACGAGGAGCGTTCCGCAATAGTGAAAACCGCATTGGAACTTCCTGAGACAATTCATCCCCTCTGCATCGTTCCGGTAGGTCACCCGGACGGAGAGTTCCAGCCGAAAGACAAATGGGATCCTTCCAAGATTCATTACAACAAATGGTAATTCCATAGCGACGGACATGCATTTTGAGCGAAAACCAAGCACGACGTCAACTTGCCGGACGCGAGTTGTTGAAAAATACGAACAGAATTCATATCTTTGGGAAATTACAAAATAATAGGTTAGATATGACTAAAACTAGTTCAGAAGCAGGGAAATGCTTGCTTTGTAAAATCCCGAGATGTAAGGCGGCCTGCGCCGTGGAAACAGACGTTCCGGCAATCATAAAGCTTTATCGCGAAGGACAATATGAGGAAGCAGCCTCCATATTGTATAAAAACAATCCTTTCTCTGCAATAACCAGCCTCGTATGTGATTGGAGCAAAAGCTGTTACGGGCATTGCGTATTGAACGCCAAGAAAAATCCCGTAGCGTGGCATGAAATCGAAGCCGAGCTTTCATGTGACTACATTTTCAAGGCGCATGCGGCAGTCGGTACGGAAAAAGGAAAGAAAGTCGCCATCATCGGCGGCGGCCCTGCCGGTATAACAGCCGCATTGATGCTGAGAGAAGAAGGCATTGACGTGACCATTTTCGACAAAAACGAGAAATTGGGCGGCGTGCTGCGATATGGCATTCCTGAATTCAGGCTCGACCGCAGCTACGTCGACCAATACGACAGACTTATCGAAGAAGCCGGCGTCACGTTCAAGGGCAATGTCAATGTCGGCGGAAACAGCGAGGGCGACATCAGCCTGCAGGAACTGGCCGCGGCCTACGATGCGGTCCTCATTGCCGGAGGCGCTGCAATTCCGAGACGACTTGACATTCCGGGCGAAGACGTTCCTGATATAATCTACGCATTGGATTACCTCAAATCCCCTGATTCCTATACACTTGGACACAAAGTCCTGGTAATCGGAGGAGGAAATGTCACCATGGACGCATGCCGCACGGCAAACCGGAAGGGACACGACACCTATGTATATTACAGAAAGTCATTCGAGAACATGCCGGCCAACTCGGCGGAAGTCAAGGAAGCTATCGAGGAAGGCGTGAAATTCCACATCTTCGAGGTTCCGGTGGCAATCCGTGACCACAAGGCTGTCATGAGAAAATGCGAAAACGTCACCGGCGCGGACGGAAGAGTCTCCACCAAGATGATCGACGGCACCGACCATGAAGTCGAGTTCGATTCAATGCTGGTGGCCATCAGCGCAAACGTGGACCTCGGCATATTCGGAGGACAGGAAAACATCAAGATTGAAAGAGGATGGCCTGTTACGGATGAACTGCAGCAGACGAGCATGCCTGGAGTATTCCTGGCAGGAGACTTCATTCTGGGCCCTGCAACAGTCGTGGAAGCAGTGGCATCAGCGAAAAAAGCCGTAAAAGGAATCCTGAAACACCTCGGATTCTAAGATTTTTTCGTAACTTGGTAAGCGTAAAAAAGAGGACAATGGACGAGAACATAAAAACCGTCGAACCCGTCATATCATTTAGAGACGCGGAAATAGTGAATGGAGAAACGCCTGTAATATACGGACTTGACATGGATGTATATCAGGGTGATTTCGTGTATATCGTCGGAAAAGTCGGAACCGGAAAAACATCCATAATCAGGACAATCATAGCAGAAAATCCGCTCCTGAAAGGGAGCGGAAAAGTCTGCGGCTACGAATTGAACGGCATAAGGAATAAGGACATTCCGTTTCTCAGGCGCAAGATCGGAGTCGTCTTCCAGGATTTCCAGCTGCTGATGGACAGAAGTGTGGAGGACAACCTGGAATTCGTACTGCGCGCTACCGGATGGAAAGACCCCGCAGCCATCGGCAAGAGAATCGAAGAAGTTCTCTGCAATGTGGGCATGGAAAGCAAGGCGCACAAGATGCCGCACCAGCTGTCAGGCGGTGAGCAGCAGCGCATTGCGATAGCAAGATCATTGCTGAACGAGCCTGGAGTCATCATTGCGGACGAGCCGACGGGGAACCTGGACAATGAAACCGCCGACGGTATCATGAAACTCCTGACGAGCATCAACAGGAGCAAGGGAACGGCGGTGGTGATGGTTACCCATAACAAGTCCATATTCGAGAACTACCCGGGCAGAGTCTTGGTCTGCAAGGACGAAGCCTGCCACGAACTCAAATAGAGATAAATGACCAAGAAGGAAAGATATAAAGGTATAATTGCATGGTTTGAGGAAAACATGCCGATAGCGGAAACCGAGTTGCACTATGACTCCCCTTTCCATCTGCTTATCGCAGTTATCCTGTCTGCGCAATGTACTGACAAGAGGGTCAACATGACTACGCCGGCCATATTCGAGGCATATCCGGATGCCGGGACATTGGCAAATGCGTCATACGAGGACCTCTTTCAGCTGGTCCGGAGCATATCCTACCCGAACAACAAGACACGTCACCTCATCGGAATGGCGCAGAAGCTGGTGACTGATTTCGGAGGTATCGTCCCATCGGACATTGATGAGCTGATGAGCCTGCCTGGAGTAGGAAGAAAGACCGCAAATGTCATAGCTTCAATAGTTTACGATAAACCGGTAATAGCGGTGGACACCCACGTCTTCCGCGTGGCCCATAGACTTGGATTATCGGACGGCAAGACACCGGAAACTGTGGGCAAGGAACTGGAATCCAACATTCCGGTTTCCAAGAGGGCAATCGCCCATCACTGGCTGATTCTCCAGGGACGATATATCTGCACCGCCAAGAAACCGCAATGCGGAGAATGCGGGCTTACAAGATGGTGCCGCGAACTCGAAAGGGCAGGACGCGGCGAATAACATAAAACAGATTGACAATGAACGAGATACTGCACTTTACATCAGAGAACATTTTTCTCATAGGTTCCATATTGGTCTTCACTGCCATACTGGTCTCAAAGACAGGTAACAAATATGGCGTACCGTCCCTCCTCATTTTCCTGCTGGTGGGAATGCTGTTCGGAAGCGATGGACTTGGATTGGTCTTCGACAATTATAACATTGCGCAGTTCCTGAGTATCATAGCATTGTGCGTAATCCTGTTCACTGGCGGTCTGGAAACCAAATTGAAAGACATCCGCCCGGTGATGGGGCCGGGTCTGGTACTGTCCACCGCCGGAGTGCTGCTCACGGTGGTGTTTACCGGCGCATTCATCTACTTCCTGTCCAGAATTGAGCAAATCGGGCTGTCGCTGTCCATCGTCATGTGCTTCCTGCTGGCGGCCGTGATGTCATCTACAGATTCCGCGTCGGTGTTCAGCATCCTGAAGAACTGCAACATGCGCCTCAAACAGAACCTGAGGCCGATGCTGGAGCTGGAATCCGGTAGTAACGACCCTATGGCATACGTACTTACGATTGTCCTGATCCAGGTGGCGCAACTTCTTTTCGACCCGGTTTCAAGCATTGAAGGAATCAACTACACCCAGCTCGTAGTGGGCTCATTGGTAACGCTCGTATTGCAAATGTCACTCGGCGCCCTCGCCGGAGTCGCCATCGGATTCGCCACGGTATGGATTCTCCAGAGAATAAAACTGAACAGCACGCCATTGTACTCGATATTGCTTCTGGCAGTCAGCATGTTTGCATTTTCAATGACGCAGATGATACAGGGCAACGGTTACCTGGCCGTATATATCGCCGGTTTCATCATCGGCAACAAGCCGATGAACAACAGGAAGGAAATCCTGTCCTTCATGGACGGCATGACCTGGATAATGCAGATAGGAATGTTCCTCAGCCTCGGACTGCTGGTCAATCCGCACGAGATGCTGCATGTCGCACCTATCGCCTTGCTCATCGGATTGTTCCTGCTTTTCGTCGGACGTCCGCTCACGGTTTTCATCTGCCTGCTGCCGTTCCGCAAGATTTCATTCCGTGCCAAGCTGTTCACCTCCTGGGTGGGCCTGAAGGGTGCCGTGCCGATTATCTTCGCGACATATCCGATAGTGGCAGGAATCCCGGGGTCGGAACAGATATTCAACATAGTGTTCTTCATTACCTTGCTTTCACTGATTTTCCAGGGAATGTCGATTCCGCGCGTCGCCAAGCTGCTGCATCTGAACCTGCCGGAAGAAAAGGCTCCTGACACATTCGGAATCGAGATACCGGAAGAGGCAGGAAAGTTACAGGACTACACATTGACGGATGATGACCTGACAAGCGGCAATACATTGAAAGAAATCAACTTGCCTGAAGGCGCGAGGGTGGTGATCATCAGGCGCGACAGCAAATTCATCATTCCTGACGGAAGCGTGGAACTGCGCAGCGGCGACCAATTGCTGATAATTTACGGGGAAGTCGAAGAAGAATTGCCGGGAATCAAGGACATCGTCGAAAAGGTAAAGGCCGAAAAATCCGCACATTAACGATATGGAGACACGCAAAAGGATTCTCATTGTAGATGATGAAGAGGATATATGCAACATCCTCAGTTTCAATCTTGAAAAAGCAGGGTACGACACACGGGAAGTCCACTCTGCCGAAGAGGCATTGACAAGCGGTGTAAACGGATACGACCTGATTCTGCTGGATATAATGATGGAGGGAATCTCCGGTTTCAAGATGGCAGAAATGATGAAGAAGAATCCCGACACGGCGAAAATCCCCATCATATTCATATCAGCCAAGGATACGGAAGATGATACGGTAAACGGGCTGAACATAGGAGCGGACGACTACATCGCCAAACCGTTCTCCATCAGGGAAGTATTGTCCCGCGTGGCAGCTGTATTGAGGCGCACGTCATCCACCGCAGATGCCAAGCACAACACATTGAGCTACAAGTCATTGGTCATGGACCTGGACCGCAAGAGCGTATCGGTGGACGGAGAGGAAATCGACCTGACGAAGACCGAATTCGAGATTCTGCACCTGCTGCTTGCCAATAGTCCTCATGTCTATTCACGTGAGGAAATATTGTCCAAGATATGGTCGGACGATGTCATTGTACTGGGCCGCACGGTTGACGTAAACATCACGAGACTGAGAAAGAAAATCGGCGAATACGGCAAATGCGTCGTAACCCGCCACGGATACGGATATTGCTTCGAAGAAAAATGAAACGGGAAACAGGACGACATAACATATCATTGAGTTCGGGACTGTTCCTGATAGTGGCGACGTTGTTCTTGTCGTTCGCGCTCCTGTTCATATTTTTCCAATACCAGAGGGAGAAACAATACCGCATTGAAATCCTGAACACCAGACTGCAGGGGTATAACCGCTACATCTGCGACCTGTGGACTACCGACACCGCATCGTTTTCCCGGTATACTAGACGACTGGATGACGAGGGCATGCGCGTCACGCTCATGAATATGGACGGCGAAGTTTTCTTTGACAGCCAGGCGTCGGATTCCAAGCATCTGAACAACCATCTGGACAGAAAGGAAATTCAGCAGGCCATAAAAAACGGCGATGGATACGACATCAAGCGTTCGTCCAGCACCATGGGCGGCAAATGGTTCTATTCGGCGACTTCTTTTCCTGAAAAGCATCTGATAGTCAGGACTTCGCACATTTACGACGTTTCGCTGGCCACAATGCTAGCATCCGACAACGGCTACCTCCTGATGGCATTGGCAATGTCTATCCTGCTGCTCTTCATATACTATCTCTACATGAGGCGTCTCAAGCTGAATATCAGGCAGTTGAGCATTTTTGCAGACATGGCTGAAAAAAATCAGGACGTAGGAAACGCAGACATCCATTTTACCGACGATGAACTGGGAGACATTTCCCGGAACATCGTAGGTCTTTATGCCCGTCTGCAGAACAGCGAAGACGACAAGACAAGACTGAAACGCCAGCTTACGCAGAACATTGCCCATGAGCTGAAGACTCCTGTCAGCAGCATCCGGGGATATCTTGAGACCATAATTGACAATCCGGACATGGACGAGCAGACCAAGGCTGATTTCATGGGACGTTGCTATGACCAGAGCGGAAGGCTGAGCAACCTGATTTCGGACATAACGATGCTTTCCAAGATTGACGAGGCTTCCGGCAGTTTCACGACGGAGTCCATCGACATTTCCGCTCTTCTGGAAGGCATCAGAAATGACGTGGAACTACAGCTGGAGAACAAGAAGATGAAATTCCTCATTCTCGTGGCGCCGAAGACTATTGTAAACGGCAATCAGATGTTGCTGTATTCAATATTCAGAAACCTGACTGACAATGCAATAGCATACGCCGGCGAGGGCACTACCATAACCATCCAATGCCCTAAGGAAGACAGCAACAATTATTGGTTCGTATTCTCCGACAATGGAACAGGCGTTCCGGAGGAGCATTTGCCGCATCTGTTCGAGAGATTCTACCGCGTCGACAAGGGAAGATCACGAAAATTGGGCGGAACAGGATTAGGGCTAGCCATCGTCAAGAATGCCGTCCTGATCCACGGAGGGACAATTTCCGTGAAAATCGGACGGGCAGGCGGACTGGAATTCCGCTTCTCATTGCCGAAATAAGAGATGAAAAGGCCACGCCGAAGCGTGGCAGTCATTTCGGTTATTCTATGTATTTGACAGGATTGGAACGTCCTGCGAACATGCTTGAGACATCCATCCCCACGAGATCTCCTTCTCGAACTTTCTCGCCTTCAAACTCAAGTCTGCCTGGCATAACCTTGGATTCCATCCACCTGACAGGTCTGTAGACAGCTACGATAACCCCATCCGAAACGGCTAAAACATAATTCATAGATTCAGCTCTTTTCTTGGAAGCCCGCCAATACTTTCGAGCGCACTCGTAAGTCGATCCTCTCCCATCCGGATCATGTCGATTAGGATATAGCTTAGATATATTCACTGCCATGATCTTCTTTCCCGCCAGGAAAGTGTCGGCAAACATTGTTTGAACAGCTGGCATAATCTGCTGAAGTTTTAATGTTACTGTAGCCGTGCTTGAAGGTGAACGGCATAAAACCTGACCAAGGTCACTTGGACATTGACAAGATAGAACATTTTATCGATTTAAGAAATACTCCGGCAGACTTTTTTCATAAAATTATCCAAACGGACAAAAAAACCGGCCGACTACTATATCTTAGTTTTTCAATTTCGTATACCTATAATTCCTGATTTTCCACTTTCGGGTTG